>Ga0123354_10003288_pt1 | contig 22210 bp, 19 predicted proteins | sample TergutLab28metaG_2_FD_97872 | JGI IMG/M metagenome (GOLD analysis project Ga0123354, IMG submission 97872) | Labiotermes labralis P4 segment gut microbial communities from Petit-Saut dam, French Guiana - Lab288 P4 | ecosystem: Host-associated > Arthropoda: Insects > Digestive system > Gut ... | reverse complement strand
GCTCAGATTCAGGCGCTTCAGGTAGCGCGCCATGCCGCCGCCCATATCCATGCCTGAGTGAGCAAAGCCGGCCTGGCTCGCGCCGCAGCCACCGTGCATCGGGCCACCGCGGTGACCACCGGCGAAAGCCGAGGCGCTCAGGGGCAGGGTCAGTGCGATGGCGGCGGCAAGGGCAAGGCGCTTGAGGTGCGGATGGGAAATGTTTTTCATGATGGCTCTCCTGGTTGGATCAGTCCGCCCCGAGTGGGCGGGCGATGGATGCATCATGGCGCGGCAAGCCGTAAATGGGGGTTACTGGCTTGTAAATGAACGTAAAAAACGGGGCTGATTCACGCGGCCGGGTTGTTTCGCCGCGCGCGCAGCGACGGTCGTTTTTACCCCGGCGCGAAGCGACGCAGCAACCTTCCCGCGCCTGCCGGGTGGCGCGGGAAGGCCGCTTGGCGCAAGGAAAACATCAAACCTTGCGGTAAATCTCCGCGCCGCCCTGGACGAATTCCACGGCTTTTTCCGCCATGCCGCGTTGCAGCGCTTCGGCGTCGCCGATGCCTTGGGCGGCGGCGAAGTCGCGCACGTCCTGGGTGATTTTCATGGAGCAGAAGTGCGGCCCGCACATGGAGCAGAAGTGGGCGACCTTGGCCGATTCCTTGGGCAAGGTTTCGTCGTGGAATTCGCGCGCCTTGTCGGGATCGAGGCCGAGGTTGAACTGATCCTCCCAGCGGAATTCGTAACGCGCCTTCGAGAGCGCGTTGTCGCGGATCTGCGCGCCGGGATGCCCCTTGGCGAGATCGGCGGCGTGCGCGGCGAGCTTGTAGGTGATGATGCCTTCCTTGACGTCGTCCTTGTCGGGCAGGCCGAGGTGTTCCTTGGGCGTCACGTAGCAGAGCATGGCCGTGCCGTACCAGCCGATCATGGCGGCGCCGATGCCGCTGGTGATGTGGTCGTAGCCCGGCGCGATGTCGGTGGTCAGCGGGCCGAGGGTGTAGAACGGGGCTTCCTGGCACCAGTCGAGTTGCAGTTCCATGTTCTCCTTGATGAGGTGCATCGGCACATGGCCCGGCCCTTCGATGATGGTCTGCACGTCGTGCTTCCAGGCGATTTGCGTCAATTCGCCGAGGGTTTTCAGTTCGCCCAGTTGCGCCTCGTCGTTGGCGTCGTAGATGGAGCCGGGGCGCAGGCCGTCGCCGAGCGAGAAGGCCACGTCGTAGGCCTTCATGATGTCGCAGATGTCCTCGAAATGGGTGTAGAGGAAGCTTTCCTTGTGATGCGCCAGGCACCACTTGGCCATGATCGAGCCGCCGCGGCTGACGATGCCGGTCATCCGCTCGGCGGTCAGCGGGATGTGGCGCAGCAGAATGCCGGCATGGATGGTGAAGTAATCGACGCCTTGCTCGGCCTGTTCGATGAGCGTGTCGCGGAAAATTTCCCAGGTCAGTTCCTCGGCCTTGCCGCCGACCTTTTCCAAAGCCTGGTAAATCGGCACGGTGCCGACCGGCACCGGCGAGTTGCGGATGATCCACTCGCGCGTTTCGTGGATGTTCTTGCCGGTGGACAGATCCATCACCGTGTCGCCGCCCCAGCGGATGGCCCAGGTCATTTTCTCGACTTCTTCCTGGATGGAGGAGCCGAGCGCCGAGTTGCCGATATTGGCGTTGATCTTGGTCAGGAAATTGCGGCCGATGATCATCGGCTCGCTTTCCGGGTGATTGATGTTGGCCGGGATGATGGCGCGGCCGCGGGCGATTTCGTCGCGCACGAATTCCGCCGTGATGGCGGGCGGAATGCTGGCGCCGAAACTCTGGCCGGGATGCTGGCGATTCAGCAGGCGCGCCATTTTTTCGCCCTGCGGCCCGGCGGCGCGCAGCGATTCCAGGTAGGCGGCGCGGTTAAGATTTTCGCGGATGGCGACGAATTCCATCTCCGGCGTGACGATGCCCTTTTTCGCGTAATGCATCTGCGTCACGTTCATGCCGGCCTTGGCCCGGCGCGGCTGGCGCAGCAGGCCGGGGAAGCGCAGTTCGTCGAGCGTCCGGTCGGCGGCGCGCTGGCGGCCGTAGGCGGAACTCGGGGCGGGCAGTTCGGCGCTGTCGGCGCGTTCCGCGATCCAGGGCGCGCGCAGCGCCGGCAGGCCGGAGCGGATGTCGATCTTGGCGGCGGGATCGGAATAGGGGCCGGAACAGTCGTACACGAAAATCGGCGGATTCGCCTCGCCGCCCATGCCGGTCGGCGTATCGGACTGGCGGATTTCGCGCATCGGCACGCGCAGATCGGGGCGGGAGCCGGCAACGTGAATTTTGCGCGAATTGGGCAGCGGCTGAATCGCCGCCGCATCGACGTGGGCGTTGACGGCGAGAAATTGTTCGGTGAGGTTCATCGAGACTCCATGCATAACGGCGCGGGTAAGCGGGGACAGGCGGGGGCAAGGAGCGATCGGCTTCGTTTCCCTGTGCCGGCATGACCCGAGCAGGTTCGAAGGGTATTTTCTCAGCCGGCCCGGTTGGCCGGCACCCCTAACGAGTGGTGCTGCAACTTACTGGAAAGACAGGCAAAATGCAAGGAAGCGCCCGCCGCGTTTCAGATTTTTCAAAAAGGGTCCGGGTTATGCCGATACACTATGGACTCCAGCAACAGAGGTTTCGCATGCGTTCATTCATCCTGCTCGTTCTGGCCGTGTCCCCGTTGGCGCTTGCCGCGCCGACCTGGCAAAACGTCTCGTCCGAACCGGGCAAACGCATCGAAATCGACCGCACCAGCATCAAGCGCGAGGGGGCGACGGTGGAAACCACGAGCCGCATGGTGCTCGACAAGGAACTGGTCGACGTCCGTTCCGGCGATCCCTACCTCGTCATCGAAGTCATCACCCGTTACGACTGCATGGCGCGCAACGCCAGCACCTTGAAGCGCAGCTTCAAAAAGGGCGACAACAGCATCGTCCGCGAGGAAACGCTCAAGGCCGACAATCTGCCGGTACGCACCGGCACCCTCGACGACAAGGTGCTGCGCGAAGTCTGCCGGCCGCCGCGAGGCAGCCCGGGCGAACTGGCGGCCCAGGCCGACGAGGCGGCCAAGTCCCTGCGTCAGGCCAACGAGGCGCTGGTGAAAAAGGAACTGGCCAAGCCCGTGCCGGTCAAGACGGCAGCTCGCCGCGATGTGGCGTCCGCAGCGCCAATAGAGCCGCCAGGGGCGATCCCGCTCAAGGCGGCCCCGGCCAGGAAGGCGCCCGCGCCCGCCGCCAAGGGCAAGCCGGCGGCGGACAAGGAAGCCGGTTACATGCTCGAATTGGTGCAGCCGCTGAAACCAGCGTCGGCCGTTGATTGGGGCTACGACGGCGCCAGCGCGCCGGAAAACTGGGCCACGCTCGATTCGCGCTATGGCTTGTGCGCTTCTGGCCAGCGCCAGTCGCCGATCGACATCCGCGACGGCATCAAGGTCGATGTCGAGCCGATTCATTTCGACTATCGCCCCTCGCGCTTTCGCATCATCGACAGCGGCCGCTCGCTCGAAGTCTTTCTCGGCGACAATGCCATCACCCTGACCGGCAAGACCTACGCCTTGCAGGAAATCCGCTTCAGCCATCCCTCCGAGGAGCGGGTCGACGGTCGCCGCTTCGACATGTCGGTTCATCTGATGCATCGCGCCGACGACGGCCAATTGGCGGTAATCGCCGTATTGCTCGAACGCGGCCCGGAAAATCCCTTCATCCAGACGCTGTGGAACTACCTGCCGCTGGAAAAGCGTCTCGCCGTCGAGCCGCCGGACGTCACGGTCAATCTCGACGCCTTGCTGCCGGCCGCGCGCAGTTACTACACCTACATGGGTTCGCTGACCACGCCGCCCTGCACCGAAGGCGTACTGTGGCTGGTGCTGAAACAGCCGGCGCCGGTATCGGCGGAACAGATCGACATCTTCTCCCGCCTCTACCGCGACAACGCCCGCCCGGTTCAGGCAACCGCCGGCCGCATCATCAAGGAAAGCCGCTGAGGTTGGTTCCCTCTCCACGGCGGGGAGCGGGTCAGGGGTTGTAGGGGCGAATAATTATTCGCCCCTACTCTCCCCGCGGGCGCTGGCGATGGAAGCAGCGCGCCAAAGCCCCCGCGTTCCCGGTTACAATCCCCTTTTGTCGCAATCCCCATTCGCGGAGCAACATCCATGAATATCGAGCAAGCGCGCTTCAACATGATCGAGCAGCAGATTCGTCCCTGGGATGTGCTCGACCCGCAGGTTCTCGACCTGCTGTTCGTCGTCAAGCGTGAGCAATTCACGCCGCCGGCCTACCGCAATCTCGCCTTTGCCGACATGGAAATCCCGCTCGGCGAAGGTCAAGTCATGCTGGCGCCGAAAATCGAAGCCAAGCTGGTGCAGGAACTGGGGCTGCAAAAAACGGACAAGGTGCTCGAAATCGGCGCCGGTAGCGGCTACATGGCCGCCCTTCTGGCCGCCCGCGCCGCGCATGTGGTCAGCGTCGAGAGCCGCCCGGCGCTGGCCGAGCAGGCCCGCCGCAATCTCGCCGCCGCCGGGGTCGACAATGTCACCGTCGAAACCGGCGATGGCGTCAACGGCTGGCTCGCCCGCGCGCCCTACGATGTCATCGTCGTCTCCGGCTCCCTGCCGGAACTGCCCGCCGCCCTGCTCGCGCAATTGCGTCCCGGCGGCCGGCTGGCCGCCATCGTCGGCACTGCGCCGGTCATGGAAGCCGTGCTGGTCACCTGCACCGGCGACGGCGCCTACAACCGCGTCAATCTATTTGAAACCGTCGTCCCGCCGCTCGACGGTTTCGCCGCCAAGCCGGCTTTCGCACTTTGATGCGCCAGCCGCCGCGACGCTTGCGGCGCGGCGGCTGATCCGGCCCGCGCCGTTGCCAGAGCGTTTCCGGTTCAAATGGCACTCTCTCTGGATTGCTTCGTCGCTTCGCTCCTCGCAATGACAGTGCAAAAACAGGCGCGTCATTGCGAGCGCAGCAATCCAGTGTCGCACCCTCTTGAGTCCGCCATGAAAACCCGCGCCGGCCTGCTTGCCCTCGCCCTGCTCGCCGGCACGGCGAGCGCCGCCGATCTGTTGCAAATCTACCGCGCCGCCCAGGATAACGACCCGGTCTATGCCGCTGCCCGTTCTACCCTCGAAGCCGGGCGCGAGAAAGAGCCGCAGGGACGGGCCGGCCTGTTGCCCAGTCTGACCCTGTCGGGCAATAGCGCCTGGAACGACAGCGAAATGTCGCTGCGCAACGTCCCGGGCAGCACGCATCAGAAATATAACAGCAACGGCTATCAATTGACCCTGTCGCAACCCCTCTTCCGCTGGGAGAACTGGGTTGCCTACGATCAAGCCAAATGGCAAGTGGCGCAGGCCGAGGCCAATTACGCCCTGGCCCGCCAGGATCTCATCCTGCGCGTGGCGCAAGCCTATTTCGATATCCTGTTCGCCGACGAAAACCTGAGCGCGGTGCGCGCCAACAAGGAGGCGATCAGCCAGCAACTGGAATCGGCAAAAAAGAATTTCGAGGTCGGCGCCGCCACCATCACCGATACGCACGAGGCGCAAGCCCGTTACGACCTCGCCCTGGCGCAGGAAATCGCCGCCGAAAGCGATCTGGAAGTCAAACGCAGCGCCCTGCAAGCCATCATTGGCCGCGATCCCGGCGATCTCGCCCAGCTCCGCAAAAATGCCGAAGCCAGCGGCCCGCAGCCGGCCGATCTGCGCCAGTGGGTCAGCGCCGCCGAACAAGACAGCATCGCTGTGCAAATGCAGCAAGTAGCGCTGGCTATCGCCGAGCGCGAAGTGGACCGCCAACGCGCCGGGCATTACCCGACCGTCGATCTGGTCGCCAATCGCGGCTATGGCAAGTCCTACTACGAAGGCTTCGGCGTACTGGAAAACGATTACCGGAATGTCGGCGTCCAACTCAACCTGCCGCTCTATCTCGGCGGCCAGGTCAGCTCGCGCCAGCGCGAAGCCAGCGCCAATCGCGGCGCGGCCCAATCGACCCTCGAAGCCGCCCGCCGTAACGCCGCCCTGGCCGCCCGCCAGCACTACCTCGGCGTCAGCAACGGCCTGGCCCAAATCCGCGCGCTCAAGGCGGCGCTGCTTTCCTCGCAGTCGGCGCTGGAATCGAACCGGCTGGGTTACGAAGTCGGCGTGCGCATCAACATCGACGTGCTCAACGCCGAAAACCAGGTCTACGTCACCCGCCGCGACCTCGCCCGCGCCACCTTCGACACCCTGCTCGCCCAACTGCGCCTCAAGGATGCTGTTGGTGCGCTTGGGGAGGATGACGTGATGGCGCTTAACGCGCTGCTGGATTCGGGCGGCGGGCGCTAACAAGCATTAGCTTTCCCATAAAAAACACCCGCTTGATTGCGGGTGTTTTTTGCCAAGACTGATTTGTAAGCGTCAGGACTTGTTATTCGGGCAGGTGTTGATACCCAGCAGGGGGTAGAGAGGGCAAAAACGGGCCAGGCCGGTGAGCAGCGGGATCGCGCCCAGCCAGCCCCACCAGCCGACTATTCCCGAGGCTGCCAAGGCGATCAATACAATGCCAAGCACAACGCGCAGGATGCGGTCGATGCCGCCGACGTTAGATTTCATTTGCGCTCCTTTCTAAGTTACAGGTTGAAAACAAGGACTTGCACCTTCTGGCGGCTAACGGCACGCAACCGACGGCGTTTCATGCGGGCTTGTTTCCCCGGAGGATCGACCACCAGCCGCCGATGGTGTAGAGGATGATGCCCGAACCGACCAGGCCCAGGCTGAAAACGAGGGCGATCAGGAGCCAGTCGACCGGGCCGCCGGCATCGGTGAAGCCAGAGGACGATACCTTGGCCATCAGTATCAGGGCAAAAGCGCCGCCCAGCGGACTCAGCGTCTGGGAGAACACCATCCGGCGGGATACCACGCCCCGTTCCCGGATCAGCAGGAGTACGAAAGCCAGGGTGCCCAGCACGATGATGGCCAGCAACAGCCACAGTAGCGGCCCCAACATTTCCTGAAAAACCGCCAGAATGACGAGCAGATCGAATTCCTTCATGGGGATTCTCCTTTAGGCGCGACCGCGCAGCATGCTGATGTAGGTGGGTTTGAGCGCCATGGTCTTCATGACCCAACTGATCCACAATTCTTCGAGCGGCGCAATGACGCCGGGGAAGGATGGCGTCAGGTTGTTCTGGTAGTCGAATTCCACCAGCATGGCCCGGCCCAGCCGGGTGATGAGCGGACACGAGGTGTAGCCGGCGTATAGCGCGTCCGACTGCTTGCCGGCGATTTCGGCGACCAGATGGTCGACGGCGACCGGCACCTGCCATTTCACGCTGGCCGCGGTCTTGCCCTTTGCCACGCCAGCGATGTCGCCGACGCCAAAGACATTGGGATAACGGACGTGGCGCAAAGTGCCCTTGTCCACTTCCATCCAACCCTCATCAACCCATTGACCCGTTTTCCAAGGCAGGGGGCTGTTGCGGATTGCCTCGGGCGCGCGCATCGGCGGGATGACGTGGATAAAGTCGTAGCCCTGCTCCTCGCTACCTTCGGGGGTTTTGAAAGTGGCGATGCGGCGGCCCGGATCGATAGCCGTGAGCACACGCTCGTAGTTGATCTGGATGCCGCGTTCCTGGAACAGCATGCGCACCTTTTCGGAAACGATAGGTACGCTGAACAGCGCCTTGTTGTTCGAGTTGTAGACGACCTCGGCCTTGCCGCGCTGGCCGCGGCGCTGGAGATAGTCTTCGGTGATGAAGGTGTATTTGAGCGGCGCGCCCGCGCACTTCATCTCTGTGGCCGGGCGCAGGAAAACGCCCCTGCCGCCCTTATCGGCGAAAGCCGACATGGCCTGCCAAGTGGCCTCGGCGCCCGCCGGGCTGTGGTAGATGCTGCCGATGCCTTCCTTGCCGATCAGGCTCTCTTCCATGCCTTCGATCAGGCCGTATTCCAGTTTGAGGCCGGTGGCCACGATGAGGAAGTCGTAGGCGATGGACTGCCCGCTGTCGGTCACGACCTTGTTGCCATCCGGATCGAACTCGGCCACCCGCGCCTCGATCAGCTCGACGCCGCGCGGGAGGTATTCGGCGGTGCTGGATAGCACGTACTCCTTGGGCTTGATGCCCGCGCCCACCAGGGTGAAGCCGGGCTGGTAGAAGTGTTCCTTGCGCGCATCGATCAGGGTGATCTTTGCGCCATCGAGCGCCTTGGCCAAATAGGCGGCGGCAGTCAGACCCGCAGCGCCGGCGCCGGCAATGACGATGTGCGCCTGCGTTTGCACCTTGCTGCCGGCGGCGTTGGCGACGCCAGGCTTGAGGCCCGCCGCCCCCAGGGCGCTTGCCGCAGCCGCCAGCAGAAAAGCGCGGCGCGGGTTGTCCGGCAGGTGAAAAAGCTCATCTCTTATATTGCTATGCTCGCACTTCATGGCGCCCTCCTCGGTAATTTCGTCGCTTTGCTCCTCGCAACGACGCTGCAAGAAGCAATCCTGCTTCATGCAGCATTAAATCAAAAAGTCTGCTCATGCGAAACGCCTTGGCCGCTTCTGGCTTCTTTCTGCAAGCATAGCCCGAATTGTCGGCAGGACAAGGCCGAAGCGCGTTTGTGATTTTCCCTGCGGGGTGGCGTGCACAAGCAGCGGGCGGCGGTGCGGCTCAAGGCCGCGTCAACGCCCTGCCTGCTCCGACCAGCGGGCGATAAAGGTCAAGCTTCGTTCCGCCGCGCCGCGATGGGCGCGGGCGAAGTTGGCGGCAGCCTGGCGCATGGCCGCCAGACGTGACGGATCGGCGAAAAGGGCGGTCACTTCCGCAACCAGCGCCTCGGCATCATTCACCCGCCGCGCCGCGCCGACGGCGATGGCGTCTTCGGTGGCTTGCAGGAAGTTGAAGGTGTGCGGCCCGACCAGCGCCGGGCAGTGGCAGGCCGCCGCTTCGATCAGATTCTGCCCGCCGAGCGGCAGCAGGCTGCCGCCGACGAAGGCGAGGTCGGCCAGACGGTAGTAGGCAGCCATTTCGCCCATACTGTCGCCAAGCCAGATTTGCGTTGCGGCATCGGGCAGCGCGGCGCTGCGCTTCTGCCAATTCCAGCCCTGCCCGCTCAGCAGCGCGGCGACATCGGCGAAACGCTGCGGATGGCGGGGAACGAGCACAAGAAGAACGTCGGATGGCGCCAGCCGCCGCCAAGCCGCGAGCAGCAATTCTTCCTCACCCTCACGGGTGCTGGCCGCCAGCCACACGGGCCGCGTACCGAGCGCCCGCCGCCAGTCCTCGCCCAGCGCCAGTTTGTCGGCTGCCGGCGTGACATCGAATTTGATATTGCCGCAGACTTCGACCGGCGCCGCGCCAAGCGCGGCCAAGCGGCGGGCGTCGTCCGCCGTCTGGGCGCAGACGCCAGCCAGTGCCGCCAAGGCCGGGCGGAAGAGCGCCGGCCAGCGCCCGTAGCCACGCGCCGAACGGGCGGAAAGGCGGGCATTGACGAGCATTACCGGCACTTGCCGGCGCGCCGCCTTGGCCAGCAGATTGGGCCAGATTTCGGTTTCCATCAACACGCCGAAAGCAGGCCGGAAATGCTCAAGAAAGCGCCGCGCCGCGCCGGGAGTGTCGTAAGGCAGATAGGCTTGCAGCACGCGCTCGCCATAAACCGCGCGCCCCGCCTCGCGTCCCGTCGGCGTCATGCCGGTGAGCAGGATGCGATGTTCCGGCCAGCGCGCCAGCAAGCCCTCGATCAGCGGTTGGGCGGCGCGCGTCTCGCCGACCGACACGGCGTGCACCCAGATCAGGGCCGGCGGCGCGGGCTGCCGACCGTAGAAAGCGTAACGCTCCCAAAAGTGCTGGCGGTATTCCGGCTGTTTACGCGAGCGCCAGAGCAGGCGCAGCCAGATCAGCGGCGTCGCCAGACACCAGAGCAGGGAGTAGAAGAAGCGCGCCATCAGCCGGCCGCTCGCAAGGCGTCGAATACTTCGGCGGGCGTCGGCACTTGCCCCTGGCCGCCCAGGTTGCGGTGAAAGGCGGCGCCGAAAACGCCGGTGAGGCCGGGATCGGTGGCGGTATAGAGAGCCACGGTCGGGACCTTGAGCGCCACCGCCAGATGCGTCAGGCCGGTATCGACGCCAATGGCGGCGCGGGCGCCGGCCAGCACGCCGGCCAAGGTAGCGATGTCGAGCGGCGGTGCGGCGACGGCGTCGGGAATGCCCGCCGCCAGACGCGCCGCCCGTTCGCGTTCGATGGCATTGCCGGCGGGCAGCACGGCGCGGCAGCCCTGTTCTTGCAGGCGCTGGCCGAGTGCCAGCCAGTGCGCCTCGGGCCATAGTTTGTCGTCGCGGCTGGTGGCGGTCAGGAGGACGGCGTAGGGCGGCGGCGGCAGCCAGGGGAAGGCGGCGGGCGGCACGGCGATGCCGTAATCCGGCGTCTCGTCCGGCAGCGTGTAAGCGAGCGCCGCCGCGGCAAGCCGGCGGTTGCGCATGACCGCGTGGGCATCTTTCGCTACCGTGCAATGCCGCTGATAGAAGCGGGCCGCCAGCGGTTCGCGGGCGGCGGCGGCGGCGTAGCCGCAGCGCGGGCCGATGGCCTGGGCGGCGATCAGGGCGCTTTTCAGCAGGCCCTGGGTGTCGAGGATCAAATCGTAGCGCCGCGCCCGCAATTGGGCGCGGAAGGCGCCGATTTCCCGCCATGTCCGCGCGCAAAACAGGCGCTTGCGCCAGCGCCGGATAGCGACGGTAAACACCTCGGCGACGCCCGGATGCAGGCGGGGAATGGCGGCGAAGCTTTCTTCGACACACCAGTCGATGACGGCCTCGGGAAAATGCCGACGGATATCGCTGACAGCCGGCAGATTGTGGATGACGTCGCCGAGCGAGGAGGTTTTCACGATCAGGATGCGCATCGGCGAATAAAATGACGGTTTCTCAAGCCGGGATTATAAATGCCCGCCCGTCACGATCCCGCCTGAGCAAGCGTCGCGGCGCGGTAAAATTCCGCGACCTTTTTTCTGGAGGCCATCGTGAAAATTCTCGTCACCGGCGCCGCCGGCTTCATCGGCATGACCGCCACGCTGCGCCTCCTGGCCCGCGGCGACACCGTTGTCGGCCTCGACAATCTCAACGATTATTACGACGTCAGCCTCAAGGACAGCCGTCTGGCCCGCCTTGCCGGCCACGCCAATTTTCGCTTCGTCAAGCTCGATGTCGCCGACAGGGAGGGCATCACCGCCCTGTTCGTCGCCGAGAAATTCGACAAGGTCATCCACCTCGCCGCCCAGGCCGGCGTTCGCTACTCACTGCAAAATCCGCACGCCTACATCGATAGCAATCTGGTCGGCTTTATCAACATCCTCGAAGGCTGCCGCCACAACCGCGTGGCGCACCTCGTTTACGCCTCCAGTTCCAGCGTCTACGGCGGCAACACGAAGATGCCCTTTTCCGAGCACGACAGCGTCGATCACCCGGTCAGCCTCTACGCCGCGACCAAGAAGGCCAATGAGCTGATGGCCCACACCTACAGCCATCTCTACGGCCTGCCGACCACCGGCCTGCGCTTTTTCACCGTCTACGGCCCCTGGGGGCGGCCGGACATGGCTCTTTTCCTGTTCACCAAGGCCATGCTCGAAGGCCGGCCCATCGACGTTTTCAACCACGGCGACATGCGCCGCGACTTCACCTACATCGACGACATCGTCGAAGGCGTGCTTCGCGTCCTCGACCGCGACGCCACGGCCAACCCGGATTACGACCCGCTGGTCGCCGATCCGGCGAGCAGCAACGTCCCCTACCGCGTCTTCAACATCGGCAACAACAATCCGGTGCAATTGCTCGATTTCATTGCCGCCATCGAGGAAGCCCTCGGCAAAACGGCGGAAAAGCGCCTGCTGCCGCTACAGGACGGCGACGTGCCGGCCACCTACGCCGACACCGCGCTGCTCAACGACTGGGCCGGCTTCGTCCCGGCCACGCCGGTGCGCGAGGGCGTCGGACGGTTTGTAGCGTGGTATCGGGAGTATTACGGGGTTTGATTGTTGCTTAGGCGCTTTTGACCGCATATGGCCATGAACGAACGAGATGCCCGGCAATCGGCTTTCAGCTTGCCGGAAGCGGAGAAAGAAAGACGCCTGCAAGAGTTGCGGAAACGCTTTGCGGCCAGTACCGGCCAAGGGGCGAAAAAAACGCCACGCCCAGGCATTTTGCTTACAAAAATCAGCATCGCGCTACTCATGGCGCTCGTAGTCGTAACAGGAATTCTTGCAGCCGTATTTTGAACACTTGAACTCTGACAATTACAGCCAAGCGTCTTTGGCGTCGGCTGAAGTCAGACCTTATCCAGCGCAAACCTCTATCCCATCCCTACCCTCCGAAAGCAAATCCCATGTGTGGCATCGTCGCGGCGGCAGCCGATAACAACATCGTTCCCATCCTCGTCGAAGGTCTGAGAAAGCTCGAATACCGTGGCTACGATTCGGCCGGGCTGGCGGTCGTTGGCGGCGACGCCATTCGCCGCGTCCGCTCGGTCGGGCGCGTCGCCGAACTGGCGGCGGCCACCGCCGATGTCAGCGCCGTCACCGGCATTGCCCACACGCGCTGGGCGACGCATGGCGTGCCGAGCGAGCGCAATGCGCATCCGCACGTTTCCGGCTCCATCGCCGTCGTCCATAACGGCATCATCGAAAATTACGAAAGCCTGCGCGCCGAATTGAGCGCCCAGGGCTACGTCTTTACTTCCGATACCGACACCGAGAGCATCGTCCATCTGATCGAGGCGACGCTGCGTAATGAGCCAGATCTGTTCGCTGCCGTCCGTTTGGCCTGCCACCGTCTGGTCGGCGCTTATGCCATCGCCGTCATCGACCACCGCCAGCCGGGCAGGGTGATCGTCGCCCGCGAGGGTTCGCCGCTCCTGCTCGGCATCGCGGATGACGGCAATTACGCCGCTTCCGATGCCTCGGCGTTGTTGCAGGTGACGCGCCGCATGGTCTATCTGGAAAACGGCGATGTCGCCGAACTGACGCCGACGGGCCGGCGCATCTGCCGCCTCGACGGAACGCCGGTGGAGCGCCCGGAGCATCTTTCGGAGCTATCGGCCGCCGCCGTCGAACTCGGCGCTTTCCGCCACTACATGCAGAAGGAAATTTTCGAGCAGCCGCAGGCGCTGGCCAACACGCTGGAAATCGTGGGCGGCGGCAAGACCATACAGCCCGGCATTTTCGGCGCCGAAGCCAGCACGTTGCTGGCCGATGTCGACCACATCCTGATTCTTGCCTGCGGCACCAGCAACCATTCCGGCCTCGCCGCCCGCTACTGGCTCGAAGCCATCGCCGGCCTGCCGTGCACCGTCGAGGTCGCCAGCGAGTACCGCTACCGCACCTCGGTGGCCAATCCGCGCCAGTTGATCATCGCCATTTCGCAATCGGGCGAAACCGCCGATACCCTGGCCGCCCTGCGCCACGCCAAGGCGCTTGGCCAGCACAAGACGCTGGCCATCTGCAACGTGCCGGAATCGGCCATCGTCCGCGAATGCGCGCTGCGCTTCATCACCCGCGCCGGCCCGGAAATCGGCGTCGCCTCGACCAAGGCTTTCACCACCCAACTGGCGGCGCTGTTCGTGCTCACTCTGGTCATGGCCAAGCTGCGTCAGCGTCTCCCTGCCGAGCGGGAGAGCGCCTTCATCGACCAGTTGCGCCATCTGCCGGTGGCGATCAACAAGGCGCTCGCACTGGAACCGGCCATCGAAGACTGGGCCAAGCGCTTCGCCGACAAGCAGCACGCGCTGTTCCTCGGCCGTGGCCGACATTTCCCCATCGCCATGGAAGGCGCGCTGAAACTCAAGGAAATTTCCTACATCCACGCCGAAGCCTATCCGGCGGGCGAACTGAAACACGGCCCGCTGGCCCTGGTCGACGCCAATATGCCGGTCATCTCGGTGGCCCCCAACGACGTGTTGCTGGACAAGCTGAAATCCAATCTCAAGGAAGTCCAGGCGCGCGGCGGCGAGCTTTATGTCTTTGCCGACGCCGATTCGGAAATCCCCGAGTCGGAAAGCGTGCACATCCTGCGCCTGCCCGAGCATTACGGCGAACTGTCGCCCATCCTGCACGTCGTGCCGCTGCAACTGCTCGCCTACCACGCCGCCCTGGTGAAAGGCACGGATGTGGACAAGCCGCGCAATCTGGCCAAATCGGTGACGGTGGAGTGATGGCGCTACAGTACGGGATCGCCCGCTGGAATAAGTTGCCGATCCTCAAGAAGCACTTTTCAACCGATTGATTTGAAATGAGACTTACAGCACCCCTCCCCAACCCTCCCCTTCGGGCTTCACCCGAAAGGGAGGGGGCAGCGGCCTGTGCGCATCGCGGGGTTTCTCCCTCCCTTGCGCGTAGCGTAGGGGAGGGTCGGGGAGGGGTGTTTCTTCGGCGCAATTTGCGGCCACGGACCGATTGCTGCGCTACCAACTGAAAATGGCTACCTACGCTATCGGCGACATCCAGGGTTGTTACGACGCGCTGCGCCGCCTGCTTGATCGGTGCGCTTTCGACCCCGCTGTCGACCGTCTGTGGCTGGTCGGCGATCTGGTCAATCGCGGCCCGCATTCCCTGGAAACCCTGCGTTTCATCCGCTCGCTGGACGATGCTGCGCTGACCGTGCTTGGTAATCACGATCTCTATCTGCTGATGATTGCCGAGGGTACCGGGTTCCGCAAGGAGGACACCTTGCAGCCGGTGCTCGATGCCGCCGATGCCGACGAACTGCTCGACTGGCTGCGCCGCCAGCCGCTATGCCATAGCGCGGGCGATTACTGCCTGGTGCATGCCGGCTTGCTGCCGCAATGGACGACGGCACAAGCCCGGGCGCTGGCGCGCGAGGTCGAGACTGCATTGCAGGGCGAACAGTTCCACGACTTCCTCCGCAACCTGTGGGGTAGCGAGCCGGCGGCGTGGTCGGACGATCTGGCGGGTTGGCCGCGTCTGCGCTTGATCGTCAATGCCATGACGCGCATGCGTTTCTGCACGCCGCAAGGGGTCATGGAATTCAAGCGCAAGGGCCTGCCGGCCAATGCCCCGGCCGGTTACCTGCCGTGGTTCGCCGTGCCGGAGCGGCAAAGCGCCGGCGCGGTGCTGGTCACCGGCCACTGGTCGGCGCTCGGCCTGCAAATCACGCCCAATCTGCTGGCGCTCGATACGGGCTGTGTCTGGGGTGGGCAATTGACGGCCATTCGTCTGGAAGATCGTCGTCTGTTCCAGATTGACTGTTCGCCAACGGAAGCCCGGCGGCTGTCGCAATAGCCGCCCGCGCTGCGGCGGCGACCTGCTTGCGCGCCGCGCCCGCACCACCGAGGGCCGGCGTCGTCGCCAGTCGGGCAATCAGCCGGCGGCGGCCAATGATGGACCGCATGCACTGACCGAGCGAAATCGCGCCATCGTAGCGCGGCGCCAGACTGCGCCGGCCATCCGGCTCCCAGTAGGAGAGCGCCACCGGCAGCACCGGGCGGCCGGCCGCCAGCGCCGGCTGCAACAGCGCGGCGTGAAAATGCCGCACGGCGCGGCCAGCGCTGGTCGTGCCTTCGGGAAAGACTGCGACATAGCGGCCACGGGCAAGCACCTCGGCGATCGCGGCATGGATCGTCCGGGCATGACCACGGCTGTTGCGGCGCAGGAAGATGGTGCCGTGCCGCGCCGCCAGCCAGCCGATCAGCGGCCAATCGCGGACGTCGGCCTTGGCGATGAAGGCTGCCGGCAGCACGGCGTTGATCACATAAATGTCGATCCAGGAAATATGGTTGGCGACCAAGAGGGCGCCCGGCACGGCATGACGCAGGTCGGCCTCGATCTCGACGCCCAGCGCATCAAGCAGAGCCGCCGCCCAGCTCGCCTTGAGACGCAGACGGCCCGCTTCGCCGAGGCAGGGGCAAAGCAACAGCGTGACCAGCAGCCCGGCAAAAAACAGCAGGGCGATGCGGCACAGGCGCCAGCAGAGGAGGAGAAATGGGCTTCGATTCAGGCTGCGTGTCCCACGTAATGCCTGGCGTAACGGCCGGCGATCCGATCCATCGGCAGCAGGATCGGCAGATCGGCGGTGTTGAAATCCGGATCCCAAGCCGGTTCGCCGCAAATCCAGGCGCCGGCTCGCAGATAGCCTTTAATCAGCGGCGGCACCTCGGTCGGCTGATCCCGCCGCAGGGCGGCCAGTGGCAGCGGGCAGCGCGGGAAGACGTGGTATTCCTGCGGCCCGAGGTGTTCGGCGGCAAGACGATCGTACAGGCTGGCCGCCGCGTGGCCGCCGTCGGCCATGCTGATCGAGGCGCAGCCCATCAGGTAGCCGTAGCCGTGGCGGACCATGTAGCGGGCGAGGCCAGACCACAGCAGCGAGATCGTGGCGCCGTTGCGGTAATCCGGATGCACGCAGGCGCGGCCAATTTCGACGAGGCGCGGGCGCAGGTGGCGGAGGCGGGTGAGGTCGAATTCGTTTTCCGCATAATAGCCGATCCGGGCGGCGTCTTCCGGCGCCAGGATGCGGTAGGTGCCGACCACTTCGCCGGATTGCCAGTCGCGCACCAGCAGATGCTCGCAGAAGGGATCGTAGATATCGTGATCGACGCCCGGCGTGCGGCTCGGCAGGCGGGCGCCAAGTTCGTCGGCAAATATGCGGTGGCGCAAACGCTGCGCCTCAAGGATTTCGCCGACGCCGCGCGCGAGGCTGGCGGTCAGCTTGGCGCGTTCGTCCCGGCGGGTGTTCTGGGCAAGATAGTGCTGTTGCATGTCGTTCTCCATTCAGGTTTGCGGAGAACAGCATGGGCGATGCCGGTTACAGGACTATTGCGGGCATTTTGCGCCGCCGTTGCAGGTGCTTTCCTTACCAGAGAGAGGAGCCGAAAGCCTGTTGATAGCGGGCGGCGATTTCGTCGCGGCTTGGCGCGTGGTTCTGGCCGCCGCGATGGGCGATCTTGATCGCCCCCATGACGGAGGCCAGACGGCCGCTGGCCGGCCAGTCGAGGCCATTGACGATGCCGTGGATGAGGCCGGCGCGGTAGGCGTCGCCGCAGCCGGTGGGATCAATGATGGCATCGGCGGTAACGCAGGGGATGCGGTGGACGACGCCGTTGGCGTAAATATCCGAGCCTTCGCCGCCACGGGTGACAATCAGCGCCCGCACGGCACTCGCCAGTTCCGCCAGGCTGCGACCGGTGCGGTCGGCCAGCAGCCTGGCCTCGTAATCGTTGCAGCAGGCGTAGTCGGCGAGATCCATGAAAGCGAGCAATTCGTCGCCATTGAACAGCGGCAGACCCTGGCCCGGATCGAAGATGAAAGGCACACCGGCGGCGGCGAAATCGCGGGCGTGCTGCACCATGCCCTCGCGTCCGTCGGGGGCGACGATGCCGAGCCGGACGCCGGCCGCCTCTTCGATCCGGTTCAGGTGCGAAAAGCTCATCGCGCCGGGGTGAAAGGCGGTGATCTGGTTGTCGTCGAGATCGGTGGTGATGAAAGCCTGGGCGGTGAAGGTGCCGGGCACCTGGCGGATGTGTGCGCGAGAGATGCCGAACCGGTCGAGGCGTTCGAAATAAGGCCCCGCGTCATCGCCGACGGTGGCCATGATGAGCGGCTCGCCGCCGAGCAGCTTCAAGTTATAGGCGATATTGCCGGCGCAGCCGCCGTACTCGCGGCGCATGTCGGGCACCAGGAAGGAGACGTTGAGGATGTGAATCTGCTCCGGCAGGATGTGATTCTTGAAGCGGTCGGCAAAGACCATGATGTTGTCGAAGGCGAGGGAACCACAGATCAATGTCGTCATGGGGAGAATCACGGATAGAAAAGGTAGAGCCGATAGCCGGCGGCATCCAGGCCGCGCGCCTCGATCCAGAGGCGGACGGCAACTTCGCCGCGGGCCGGGAAACGCTCCGGGTTGACTTCGGGCGGCAGGTATTCGGTGGCGGTCAGCACCCGGCGGACGACGACGGCGTCGGCGGCATCGGTCAGAGTCAGTTCGAGGGCCGGCCATTCCTGCGCGTAGGGGGCGCGGTTGCGCAGCGTCGCGTGCAGCACGAACTGGTCGCGCGCATTGTCGGCCTGGAGATCGGAAGCCTCAATGACGATCAGGTCAGCCAGGCGCGGTAGCGCCACCTCGATGCCGAGCCGTTCGTAGTAATCCGCCGTGGCTGGCAATTGGCGAACTACCTCGGTGCGGAAATAGAGCAGCAATTGCACCGCCAGAAGCAGCATCAGCAAGAACGCGACGATGACGAAAGGCCACAAAGTCCGCCGTTCCGCTTCCGGCGCGAAGAAGGGCGTGTCGTCGGCCAGCGCATCCGCCGCCCAGCGGTCGAAGGCCGCCGTCTCGGTCCACTCGCGAGCGGCAACCAGACCGGCCTCGCGCGCCGCCCGCGTGGACTGCTCGGGGTTGCTGTCGGCGTATTCTTCGTCAGGCGCGTCAACCGTCGGCATGGCCTCGGTGGGCGGTTCATCGTCTGCTGGCGGGCGGCCTGCCGGCGGCAGCGTGTTGCTCCACGGCGTGGGCACTGGCGACGCCGCTGCGGGAGCGGGGGCGGCAGCCGCCTTGGACGCCAGATTCGCCAGCGCGTCGTGTACTCGCTCCCTGGCGGTTGCGCCGGGGCGATTTTGATCGAGGGCTGAATGTTGTCCGCCCTCTTCCCCGGAGGGCGAGAGAGGGGAGGCGTCTCCCCCCCTCCCCTCTCGTGGCGAGGGGGTGAGGATGGGAGCGGGAGGAGCAGGCTTGGCGGAAAACTGTGGCGCGACAGGAAGCCCCTGATCTTCGCTTTCCTCGGCCTGATCTTCCGGCGGGAGAGAGGGGGCGGCAAGCGAGTGAATCGAAAAAATTTCCGTCCGTTCGAAGGCGTCATTGGCGAAGCTTGCCGGCGTCTCGTTAACCGGAGGCGGCGGTGTTTCGTCCACTCCATCCAGCAGCAACTGGTCGAAGGCGTTGAAAACGCCCTGACAATGGCCGCAGCGCACTTTGCCGGCCTTCAGGCGCAGTTGTTCCGAAGTGACGCGGAACACCGTAGCGCATGCCGGGCAACGGGTACGCATCAGGGTTTGCGCCCAGCCAGACACACCCAATCCTCGCGCATGGCGGCGATTTCAAGCGGCAGCCAGGCGGCGTAGAGGGCGATGATTTCTTCCGCCTGCTCGCGCAGGATGCCCGACAGCGCCAACTGGCCGCCGGGCCGAACCTGAGCGCAGATGGCCGGGGCCAGCACGCGCAGCGGATTGGCGAGAATATTGGCGACGACGATGTCGTAACCGCCGGTCGGCGACGGCAAATCGGCCAACTGCGCGGCGAACAACGCGGCAACGCCATTACGTTCGGCATTGTCCCGGGCCGCCATGACCGCCTGACTGTCGATATCGACGCCAGCGACCTGCCCGGCACCGAAGCGGGCAGCGGCGATGGCCAGAATGCCGGAGCCGCAGCCGTAGTCGAGCAGGGAACAGGCGGGCGTGACCTGGCCTTCCAGCCATTCCAGACAGAGCCGGGTGGTCGGATGCGAGCCGGTGCCAAAGGCCATGCCGGGGTCGAGAATCAGGTTGATCGCCGAGGCATCGGGGCTGTCATGCCAGGAGGGGACGATCCACAGGCGCGGCGAAATTTGGATCGGTTCGAATTGCGCCTGGGTCAGGCGCACCCAGTTCTGCTCGGCGACCAGCTCGACGACATAGTCGGTAATGCCGGGCAGGCCGGCGGCAGCCGTTGCCGCGGCCAGCAGCGCGGCGGCATCGGCGTCGGCTTCGAGCAGGGCGGCGATGCGCGAGCACTTCCAGCCCGGTGCGTTGACTGAGCCGGGTTCGCCGAATTGCGGCTGCTCGTCCGGCGTGCCGGCATCGGCATCCTCGATCGCCGCCGACAAGGCGCCCGCCGCCAGCAGCGCGTCGCACAACGGCTCGGCGTGGGCGGCCTCGGTCAGGAAACTGAGATTTTGCCAGCTCATTCCGCTAACGCTTTACCTCGCCCTGATCGGCAAGTTTCTGTTCGAGATAGTGGATGCTGGTACCGCCTTTGATGAAGCGGGCGTCGAGCATCAATTCCTGATGCAGCGGAATGTTGGTCTTGATGCCCGTGATGCCCATTTCCGACAGCGCGATGCGCATGCGGCGAATGGCCTGTTCGCGGGTGTCGCCATAGGCGATGACCTTGGCCACCATCGAGTCGTAATGCGGCGGCACACGGTAGCCCTGGTAAATGTGCGAATCGACGCGGATGCCGGGGCCGCCGGGCGGGTGATAAAACTCGATCTTGCCGGGAGATGGCACGAACGTGAAGGGATCTTCGGCGTTTATGCGGCATTCGATGGCGTGGCCGCGGAGTAGCATGTCCTTCTGGCGGTAGCGTAGCTTCTCGCCGGCAGCGACGCGAATCTGCTCCTGCACGAGGTCTACGCCGGTAATCATCTCGGTCACAGGATGCTCGACCTGGAGACGGGTGTTCATCTCGATGAAATAAAACTCGCCGTTTTCGTAGAGAAATTCAAAGGTGCCGGCGCCGCGGTAGCCGATGCGCCGGCAGGCATCGGCGCAGCGCTCGCCGATACGGGCGATGAGACGGGCCGGAATGTGCGGCGCCGGAGCTTCCTCGATGACCTTCTGGTGGCGGCGCTGCATCGAGCAGTCGCGCTCGCCGAGATAAATGGCGTTTTTGTGCTGATCGGCCAGCACCTGAATTTCCACGTGGCGCGGGTTTTCCAGATACTTTTCCATGTAGACGGCGGGATTGCCGAAAAAGCTGCCGGCTTCCTGGCGAGTCAGTTGTACCGCGCTGAGCAGGGCCGCCTCGGTTTGCACCACGCGCATGCCGCGCCCGCCGCCGCCGCCGGCCGCCTTGATGATGACCGGATAGCCGATGGCGCGGGCGATGCGGATGATTTCCTTCGAATCTTCCGGCAGGGCGCCGTCGGAGCCGGGGACGCAGGGCACGCCGGCCGCTTTCATGGCGTCCTTGGCCGATACCTTGTCGCCCATCAGGCGAATGGTTTCGGCGCGCGGGCCGATGAAGACGAAGCCCGAGGATTCCACCCGCTCGGCGAAATCGGCATTTTCCGAGAGGAAGCCGTAGCCCGGATGGATGGCCTGGGCATCGCAGACCTCGGCCGCAGAAATGATGGCTGGCACGTTCAGGTAGCTGGCCGCCGAAGGTGCCGGGCCGATGCAGACCGACTCATCGGCCAGCTTGACATACTTGGCGTCGCGGTCGGCCTCGGAATGGACGACCACGGTTTTGATGCCCAGTTCGCGGCAGGCGCGCTGGATGCGCAGCGCGATTTCCCCACGGTTGGCGATGAGAATCTTGTCGAACATGGCCGGGCGCTCAGCCGATTACGAACAGCGGCTGGCCGAATTCGACCGGCTCGCCGTTTTCGATCAGGATGGCCTTGACGACGCCGGAAGCGTCGGCCTCGATTTCGTTGAGCAACTTCATCGCCTCGATGATGCACAGGGTATCGCCCTCCTTGACCGCCTGGCCGACCTCGACGAAGGCGTCGGCGCCGGGCGACGGCGAGCGGTAGAAGGTGCCGACCATCGGCGATTTGACGACATGCCCGGGCGGCAGTTCGTCCTCGTCGTCGGCAGCGGCCGGGGACGCGCCAGCGGCGGCCAGCGGCATGGCGGCCGGCGGCGCCATCATGTATTGCTGCACCGGCGGCGCGGCGACGGCGCCGTAATGCTTGGCGATACGGACCTTTTCTTCCCCTTCGGTGACTTCCAGTTCGGAAATGCCCGATTCCTGCACGAGGTCGATCAGTTTCTTCAGTTTACGCAAATCCATGAGGGTGACTCCCTTTTATCTCTATGGACGCCTGTTGCAGGCGTGATGTCGGCAGATGCCGGCTTATTCGATGTTGAGGCGGATATCGTTGAGCAGATATTCCAGCGCCAGACGGTAGCCGTCCGGGCCGAGGCCGCAGATGACGCCGATTGCCAGATCGGAGAAATACGAGTGCTGCCGGAACGGTTCGCGGGCATGCACATTGGACAGATGCACTTCGATGAACGGAATGGCAACGGCCGCCAGGGCATCGCGCAGCGCCACACTGGTATGCGTGTACGCCGCCGGATTGATGATGATGGCCCGCACGCCCTGCTCGCGCGCGGCGTGGATGCGCTCGATCAACGCCCCTTCGTGATTACTCTGGAAAGCCTCCAGGTCAACCCCGCCTGCCTCGGCCAGCCGGGCCAGGGAGAGGTTGATATCGGACAGGGTTGCACGACCGTAGTGCTCGGGTTCGCGAGTGCCGAGCAGGTTCAGATTAGGCCCGTGCAG
>Ga0123354_10003285_pt1 | contig 22218 bp, 45 predicted proteins | sample TergutLab28metaG_2_FD_97872 | JGI IMG/M metagenome (GOLD analysis project Ga0123354, IMG submission 97872) | Labiotermes labralis P4 segment gut microbial communities from Petit-Saut dam, French Guiana - Lab288 P4 | ecosystem: Host-associated > Arthropoda: Insects > Digestive system > Gut ... | reverse complement strand
GGATTCTACTGTAGCACGCCTCGAAATTCTTGCTGCTAGATGCTTCCTTTGCCAGTCTATCCGCCAGCTAGTTCCCTTTCAAACCCGCGTGTGCTTTGACCCAAATGAATTCCGTCTCTCATTCGTCCCGTTTCACGTCTATGACCTTGTTCATGATTAGGTCTAATAAGTTAGTATGTCTTCTGCTGTTTTTTTTTTTGCATTTGTACAGTTGTATTCCAAGTCCTTAAAATTGCCATCTTTTCAGCCTGGTTGTTGGTGCATCGTACGTTTAGTCTGTATCTCAGTGTTGTTTGAGGTTACCTCCTGTGAAGACGGCTATTCCTGAACCTACTCCCGCTTTGCTTTTGCTTCCATGTATATAAACTTCGATGTTGTGTGTGCTGTTTTCTTTTGCCTCGAATATAGTGATTTGTTTGGCCGGGTGTATCCAGTTTTTAATATCCATTTCCCTATCATACATTTCTCCTTCATCTTTAGTTATTGCATATTATTTAGCTGCTTCTTCTATTCTAATATTTATTGGTATTATTCCGGTAATGATACACAACGCTTCGTTCGAGACTGTGCGGTATGCTTTGGCTATCTTGACGTTTATCAGCCTCTGTATTCTTACTATTTAGCCTTTGTCGCTGGCTCTATGTAGCACTTCTTTCCAAACTCGTGCTCCATATAGTAGCAGCAGTAGTACAGCCCCCATGTATATTGTCTTGAGAGCCTTATGTTTCAGGCCCCATGTTATCTTCTCTGATTTCGCCAGTGAGAATATTACTTTCGTACACTTTTCTTCTATGTAAGTGATGTGTTCTCTAAAGGACAATTTGCTGTCGAAAATTATTCCGAGGTATTTTATACTTTTCACTTGAGGGAGTGTTTTGTTGTTAATATGTAGGACAATGTCCTTTTTTTTTCCTTTTCCTCATGGTCATTATCATTACTTTAGATTTGTTCTCATTAAATTTCATTTTATTATTTTTGGCCCATTCCTCTATCTTCCTCAGATCCAGATTCGTATAGATTTCAGCCTCTGTCAATGTCTCTCCTCTGGTCAGTATTATTGGATTGTCAGCGAAGGCTCTGGCTTTTGATCTGCTTGTTAGTTCCAAGGTCATCCTTTTGTTATTGTTCTCTCTATTGAGTAGTTGTTATTGGTCATAACTGCTGTTCTGTTGTTGAATTCCTTGCTCAGTCTGTAGAGATTACTTGGGCAGTTGAAATCCCTTAGGCCTTGTAGTATTCCTGGCCAACATGCCGATCAAATTCGCCCTCTACATCTAGGCTAGTCATTATCACTATGCCTCTGTTCTCCAGTGTAAGTGCTATGAATAATTTTGTCTCCATTGCGGCGTCTGTTGTACTTCTCTGTGGGGTGAACCCAAATTATCTTTTTGTCTGCAGTTCATTTCTGTGTAAGTGATAGTTTATTCTGTTGATAAGTTGCTGGTCTAGTATTTTGCCTCCCACATTTAATAATCTTATTGGGCGGTATTTGGACGGATCTATGCTCTTTTCTTTTGCCGGTTTTTTTTGCTCGAATTACTTTAGCTATTTTCCACCATTTAGGGAAATATCCCTGTTTAAGGCATTGGTTGTATATTGTGGTAATTATTCTGAGGAATATATTGAAAACTCGTAGGTAGATTCTGCTCTGATGCCATCTAGTCCTGGAGCTTTCTTGTAATTGAAAATCTCTATTTTGTTTTTTAATTCTTCTTGGGTAAACTGCATCGTCGTCAATGGCCCACCTTATAGTTTTATGGTGGGGATTGTCCTCTCCGTTTTCTTGTATGAGTAGGTACTCGAGGATAACTTTTGCTGTTTCATGTAAGCTCGTTGTCTCTGTTCCGTCGGGTTTCCTTACTGTGGTCATTTTGCCTTGTTCCCTTGCTCTGCCTGCCACCAGTTTGTACACCTGCGATCAGGGGTTAGTTGAGGTTGCTAAGTTACAGTACTCTTTCGAAGAAATAAATTTCGCCTTCTTAATTTCGATTTGATACGCTATCTTGGTCTCCTTATATGTTGCTTTTCTCCTTTCCCTTAGGTCCTTGTCAGTTTTGGTTCTATGGTATAATTTTCTGTTGGCGTTTACTTTTTTCCTCACTGTTGTTACTCTGGTCGTCCACCACGGAACTGAGTTCCTTTTGCTGTTGTTATTAAGCGAGTTTGTTTGTCGGAACTTTCTCTTGCAGGCTGAATGGATGGCTTCTTCTATTGATTCCATTCTCTGCTCGATATCATTTCCTCCATCTTTGCGTGTTACTTTGGTCTTTTTTATCATTTCTTGTGCTGGGTTCCTGTCGAATAGCTGTAGATTTTCTTCCTTGATTCCGTACTTTGCAATTCGGAATTTTTTGTTGTTGGATTCCCTTCGCCTAGACTTATTGTATATTTTAAGTAGTTGTGATCTGATAGGCTATCTTCATCGCTAATTTCCCAGTCGTAGACGTCTTTTAATAGTTTGTTGTTGGCTAGAGTTAGATCCATATTATTGGCTCCTCTGGAACTGCAGAATGTGCTTGTTTCACTCTATTCGTTTATTATGTGTAGTTCAGTCCCTGTCAGGTACTCCTCCAGTTTTTTGCCTCTAGTGTTGGTGGTAATGTCGTGCCATGTCTTCGATCTTCAGTTAGTATCTGCCGCTATTAGTATTTTGCGCCTTTTTGTTAACTCCAAAATCTCGTCCAGTTTGTTAAGATTTTTTGCTAATTGTTCTTGGATGTCGAAGTATATACTTGCTGCTAAAATTTTAAGTTGTTATAAATCAGTTCCAGCGCAACTGTGTCTTGGTCTGATGTTTTCGTGATTAGGATGGCGCCTATTCAGCTCTTAATAATTAATAAAGCCGATCTATGTTTTCCCATGCCTGCTGTGAATATTCTGTATTTCTTTCCTAAACCTGCTGGTCTGATCTGATATACATCGGGCTCCTGAATAAATATTATGTCTGTTTCGTTTGTATCTATAGTCTGCAGCAGGTTGTTAGTTGCAGCTTTTGAATGCTGTAGATTTATTTGGATGCATCGTATTTGTGTTTGCGCTGTCCAGTGTTTTCCTGTAATTTGTTGCCGGCGTCGGTTTTCCATGTCAATATTCTATGTTATCTCTGTATGTTTTAAGCACTGCATGTGGGCTGGGACAGTCCTTACTAAGCGATGAATGGTTCTCGTTGTCCTTCCGTTCTTTGGAGTGGCTATTGTAGACGATGCAGTTTATGCTTTTCCTTTCGGTTGTAGCGGTAGTGCATTCTTTCAACTTATGTTTGCTGGCGCAGTGTGGACATGTTTCTTCTCCTTTACATGCGTAGTGTTTGTGGTTGTCTCTACTGCATTTATAACATCTTGTTGCCACTAGGTAGTCTGCCGCATTGCAGATGTCCCAACCTGTTTTCAGTTTTGTTTGTAGTATTTGCTTCCGAGTCTGAGGGTCTACTTCCAGGATTATATTGTATCTACTTCTTTTGTTTTTGTATCTAAACTTGGTTTCTGTGTTTTCCTCTTTGGCTATGACTTCCAGGTTTTCAGTACAGATGACTTTTCCTACGTTTTCTACTTTCGTATCTTCTGGTACGTTATAAATTATTATTCTCTGCTTTCTTAGATGATGTTGAATGATGTCCAGAGTTTCGACTAGTTTTTGCTTATCTTGCTTCGCTGTCTGTCTCTCTATTATTAGCCCATTTTCTCTAGTTGATTTAACTGCCTTAATATCAAATATGATGGGTTTATGTTCTGTTTCAGCCGGCATTTGATCTGTTCTGGTGTGATGTTTTCTTCTTTCGGTTTCAGTTCTATTCTATAATTTTTGTTGTTCCCTTGGTCTTTAACGATGTCAAAAAAAGTTTTTTTCCTACTCCTCAAGATGTCGTTATCTGCCGGTCTTCAGCACTCAGTGTTTGTTGTGTGTGAACAAGAGATGGCGCCGTTTGTCTTCGTGGTTGGCTGGAGATTCCTGGTCCGTCAATCACATTGGCGTTGTTAAACTCTTCTCTAAATCTGTTGTATTCTTCTATCACTGTATTTAATTGGTTAATCAGTTGGGAAAATGCTTCCTTCAAGTTACACACAAAAGCGTGGAAGAGGTTTTTCAGATATTTTCTCAGGTTTACACTTTTCGGTGTTACTCACTAGGGTATCTAGAGCGTCATTCACTCGCTGTTTCTCCTCAGCGGCCATCTTGCTAACCCCTGTGTGTGTCGGCGTGTGTGTGGTATGTTTGTGTGGTGTGTAAGTGTGTGTGTGTGGGTGTGTGTGGTGTGTTTGTGTGGTGTGTGTGTGTGGTGTGTGCGTGTGTGGTGTTTTTGGTGTGTGTGTGTGTGGTGTGTATGTGCGTACTGAGTGTATGTGCTGTGTGTGGGGTGTGGGTATGTGAGTTTGGTGTGTGTCAGTGGGTGTGTGTGTGGTGTGTTTGTTGTGTGTGGTGTGTGTGTTTTGAGTGTGGTGGGTGTGTGCGGTGTTTGTGTGAGGTGAGTATGAGTTTGCGTGGTGTGTGTGTGTGTGTGTGTGTGTGTGTGTGTGTGGTTAGTGTGAGGGTATGAGTGTGTGGTGTGTGTGTTTTGTTTTGTGTTTGGGTGTGTGTGTGGTGTGTTTTGTGTGTTGTGTGTGTGGGAGTGTGTGGTGCGTTTGTGAGGTGTGTGTGTGGTATGTGTGATGTGTGTGTGTGTGTTGTGCGTGGTGTGTGCGCATGTGTGTGTGAATGTGTTGGGTGTGTGTGTTGTGTGCGGGATGTGTGGGGTGTCTGTGTGTGTGGGTATTTTTGTGTGTGTGTGAGTGTGGTGTGTGTTGGGTGTGTGTTGTGTGTGTGTTTGGTGTTTTTGGTGTGGTGTGTGTGTGAGTGTATATTTTGTGTGTTGTTTGTGTCTCTGTGTGTTTGGTATGCGCGTTTGTGTATGGTGTTTATGTGTGGATGTGTTGTGTGTCTGTGTGTGGTGTGTGTGTTTGTGTGGTGTATGTTTTTGTGTCTGTGTTGGTGTGTGCTATTTGTGTCGTTTTTGTGGGTTTTTGGTGTTTTTCTTCAAAAATCTTATCCACAACATGCTCCATACATATTAATACTTCACGTTCTACTTTATACATTACTACATAATGATTTGCCTATTGCAGTTTGTTAAATATGAAGATTTAACAAATTTTTTACAGACGTTTAATTACTATTTTACTAGTTCATTCTTCTCTCCTCTATTCGTTATATGTTCTGTCATGTCACTTGTGTTGTTTTCCAGTATACTGCATACATAAATTAGGTGTTCCTAGGTCTGTTTTCACTCATTATATTGGCACATCGGGTTTTCTGTTAGTTTAAATCTGTTTAAATATGCTTTCGTCTTCCCGTGACCGCTGATAATGGCAGTGATTTCAGGTGTTATTGGGAGCGTAATTTGAGTCTCTGCTCCACTTTTGGAAAGAAAGATCTGCAGCTCGATCCATTCACTGCATTTCACATTGCTCTTGCCATTTTTTGAAACCTAATTACTTTACCCTAGAAGCAACTGTAGATATTGGTATCCTGTCGCGTACATAGGTTCCGTCCTTCTCGTCCTGGGCTGCTTCCTTGGCTAGTCTGTCCGCTATCTCGTTGCCTTCAATACCTGCGTGAGTTTTCACCCAACCGAAATAAGTCGTCCAATTTTGCTGCGTGAGATTTCGTACCATATTTCGAAACACTTCTATTACTACACTATGTAATGTAAAATTTTTAATAAAACCAGAGTTATTTTACTATTTGTGTATATGGCCACAGATTTTTGTATTTGTCTGGGAGGGAAAGCATTTGTTACAGGGCCTTCAGATTTGCAAACTGTTCTGCTTGGTTCATTGAACAGTAATTTTGCAAATTATATTTACATTTCCTCACCAGTCATTTGCGTGTGTGTGGTGTGTGTGTGTGTACTTGTGGTTGTGTGTGTGGGTGTGTGTGGTGTGTGTGCCGTGTGTGTGTGTTGTGTGCGAGTGTGTGGGTGTGGGTGTGTGGTTTTTATGGGGTGTGCGTGTGGTGTGTGTGGTGTTTGTGTGTGGTGTGTGTGTGGATTTGTGTTTGTGTGTGTGTGTGTGGTGTGCGTGTGGTATGGTTTGTGTGTGGTGTGAGTGTGGTGATTTTATGAGTGTGTGTGGTGTGTGTGTGTGTGGTATGCGTGCGTTTGTTGTTGTGTGTGTGGTTTTGTGTGTGAGGGAGTGTGTGTGTATGCGTGTGGTGTGTGTGTGTGTGTGAGTGGTGTGTGTTTGGTGGGAATGAGAGTGTGTGTTTTGTGTGTGTATGTATGGTGTGTGTGTGTGGTATGTGTGTGTGTGTTTGTGAGTGTGTGTGTGGTGTGTGGTTATGTTTGGGGTTTGTTTGTTTGTGTGGTTGTATGTGTGGTTGGTGTGTGTTGTGTGTGGTGTGTTTTGTGGTGTGTTTTGTGTGAATTTATGTGTATGTAATGCGTAATTGTGTTGTGTTTGTGTACATGTTGGGTGTGTGTGTGCGGTGTGTGTGTCTGTTCTTTTTGTGGTTGTATACATGTGTGGTGTTTGTGGGTGTTTTGTGTTTTCGGTTTGTGTGTTTTGTGTTTGTGGTGTGTGTGATTTTGTTGCGTGATTGTGTGTTGTGTCTGTGAAGTGTTTGTAAGGGTGAGTGTGTAGTGTTTTGTGTTGTGTGTTTGGTGTGTGGTGTGTTTGTATGTGTATATATGTTTGTGATACGTTGTGTGTGCATGTGTCCGTGCCTGTGTGTGTTTTGTGTGTGTTTGTGTACGTTCTGTAATGGTGTGTGTGCGTTGTGTGTGGGTGTGTGTGTGTTGTGTTTATATGTCTTATGTATATAATGTGTGTGTGTAGTTTGTGGGAGTGTTGTGTATTTGTGTTGTGTGTGTGTGTGTAGTTTGTGGGAGTGTTGTGTATTTGTGTTGTGTGTGTGTGTGCGTGGTGTTTGTGAGTGGGGTGTGCTTGGTGTTTATGAGTGGTGTATGCGTGCGGTGTGTGGGTGTGCGTTGTGTGTGTAGGTGTGTCTCTTGTGTGTGTGGTTTGTGTGTGTGGTGAGTGTTTGTGGTGTGTGTGTGTGTGTATTGTATGTGTGTGGTTAGTTTGTGGTGTGTGAGGTGCGTGCGTAGGGATTGTTTGTGTCATGTGTATATGTTGTGTGTGAATGCTTGGGCGTTGAATGTGTGTTTATTTGTAGTGTGTCTGTGTGTGTGTGCGTGTTTGGTGAGTATGTGGTGTGTGGGTTGGTGTGAGGTTTGTGTATGTGGTGTGTATGTGGGTTGTGAGTGTATTTTGTGGGGGTGTTTGTGTGTGTGTGTGTGTTATGTGTAAGAATGAGTGCGTTGTGTTTTTGTGGTGTGTGTGTGGTGTGGTTGTATGTAGGGATGTGTGGTGTGTGTGTGTGCGTGTGTTGTGTGTGTGTGTGCGTGTGTTGTGTTTTGTGTGCGTGTGTTATGTGTGTTTTGTAGGTGCGTGGAATTTTGGGTGTGTGTGATGTGTTTGGTGAACTTGTTTGTGTGTGGTGCGTGTGTGTTAGATTTGTGTGTTCTGTCGGTGTGGTGTAATGAGTGTGTTTTTTGTGGTGTGTGTGTGGGTTGTATGTGTTTTGCGGTGTTGTGCTGTGTGTGTGTTTGTGTGGTGTGTGTGTGTGGGTGCCTGAAGTGGTGTGTTGTATATGTGTGGTGTGTGTGGTGCGTTTGTGTGTTTGTGTGGTCCGTTTGTGTGTGTGTGTGGTGCGTATGAGTTATATAAGTGTGTTCTGTGTGTGTTTTGTGGTGTGTGTGTGGGTTGTTTGTGTGATGTGCATGTGTGTGTGGTTGTTTTATGTTCGTGGTGTGTGTGTGTGGTGTGTTTGTCGCGTGTGTGTGGTGTGTGTTTGATTCTTTTTTTGTGTGGTTTGGAGTTTTTTGTTTGGTGTGTGCGAGATATGTTTGGGCGTTTGTGTGTGATGTGAGTGTTTGTGGTATGTTTGTTGTGTGTTAATGTGTGTAGGGTGTTTTTGTGTTTTGACTTTATTTGTTTTAGTGTGATTTTGTGGGTAGTTTGTTTGAATATTTTTACGTTGTGTGTTTGTATGTGTGTGGTGTGTGTGTGGGATGTGGTCTTTGTTGTGTGTGTGCGTTTGTCGTGTTATGGCCGTGGATTGTGTGTGTTGTGTGTTAGTTGTGTTTTTGTGTGATGGTACTTGTGTGTGTGTGTGTGTGTGTGTGATCTGTGTGTCTGATGTGTATGAATTTGTGTCTGATGTTTGTGCGTTATATGTGTGTGTTTGGAGTGGATGTGTTTGTGTGTGGATGTGTGGTGTGTATGGTCTTATGCATGTGTATTTTGATGTTTGTGTTTGAGAATTGTGTGTAAATATTTGTGTGTTTTATATTTGGTGTTTGCATTTTTTGGATTGATTTTTTGTTGTGTGGTGTGTGTGATGTGCGTGTTGTTTGTGTGTGTGGTGTGTGTATGTGCGTTGTGTGTGTGGGTGTGTGGAATTTGTGTTTGTGTTGTTTGTGGTGCGTGTGTTTATAGTGCGTGTGTGTTCTGTGTTTGTTCCTTTGTGTATGTGCATTTTGTGTTTTGTGTGTGTGTATGTAGTGTGGTTTTGGGTGTTATATTTGCGTTGTGTTTTGTTTGCGTTGTGTGTGTTTTTGTGGTGTGTGTATGCATTGTTTGTGTATGTTTTGATTGTGGGTACTCTGTGTTTTGTGTTTGTGGTGTGTGTGTTTGTGTTGTGTGTGTTTTGTGTGTGTGTGTTGTGTGTGTTTGTGTGTTGTATTTTTGGTGTTTGTGGGTTGTTTGGTTGGTGTGTTTTTGTGTGTGGTGAATGTGTGTATGGTTTTCCTGTTGGTTTTTTGTCTGTGCTGAGTGTACGTTTGTTTGTGTATTTGGTTTTTGTGTTGTGTGTGTGTGTGGTTGTGTTGATGTGCTTGTATGGTGTGTTTATTTGGTTTGTGTGGTGTGTTTTTTGTGTGGTTATGTGGGTGTAGTGTTTTTGTGTTGTGTGTGTGTGTGTGGTGTGTATGTGTGTGGTTTGTGTTGTGTGTTTGTGTTGTACGTGCATTGAGTGTTTTGTGATTGTGGTGAGTGTTTGTGTTGTATTTGTTTGCTTGTGTGTGTTTGTGTTTTTGTGAGTGTCGTGTGTGTGTGTTTGGTGTCTTTGTGTTTTGTGTGTGACGTGTGTGTAGGTTGCGCTGTAGTGTGCCTTAGGTGTGTTGTTTTATGGGTGGTGTTTAGATTGTGGGCGTGGTATGTTTGGGCGCTTGGTGTGTGGTTATTTTGTGCGTGATTTTTGTGTGCGTGTTGTGTGTGGTTTTTCTGTTCATTTGTATGATGTATGTGTGGTTTGTGTTGTGGTGCTTCTAGGGTGTGTTTCTTCGTGGTGTGTGTTTGTGTTGTGCGTGTTGTGTGTTAGGTGGTGTGTGTGGATATAATTTTTTAATTTTTTTTGTGTGTGTTGTGTGTCGGTGTGAACGTTTGCGTGTTTTGTGGTGTGTTTGGTGTGTGTGTGTGTGTGGTTTGCGTGGTGTGTGGTGTGTGTGGGTGTTTCTTTTTGTGTTAATTTGTGTGTGTGTGGTTTGTGTTTGTATGTATGTTGTGTGTTGTGTGTTTGTTATTTTTGTGTAGTTTGTATGGTGTGTGTTTGGGTGTTTGTGTGTGAAGTTTGTGTGTTGTACGCGTGTGCTTTGTGTGTGTTAATGTGTGAGCGTTTGGAGTATGGTTTTGTGTTTTTGTATGGTGTGTGATATGTTTTGATTTTTTGTTGTGTTTCTGTGTTGTGTATTTAGATATTTGGGCATTTGTATGTGGTGTGCGTGCGTTTCGTGTGTGTATGTGTGTGCGTGTGGTGTGTGGTGTGTTTGTGTCGTGAGTGTTTGATGTGTGTGGAATGTTTGAGTATTGGTGTGTGCGTGCGTGGTTTGTGTAGGTTGGGTGTGTGTGTTTGGTGTGTGAGGTGTTTGTGTTCTTGGTGTGTGTGTTTGATGTGTGTGTAGTGTGTGTGTCGGTGGGGGTTTTTTACGCGTTTGTGTATTGTGAGTTTGTGATATGTGTGTGTAGTTTGTATGTGTGTAATTTGTGTGTGTTGTGTGTGTTTTGTGAGTGTATGTGTGTGTTTGTGTGTGGTGTGAGTGGGATGTTTGTGATTTATTTGTGTGTGTATATGTGGTGTGTGTTTTGTGTTTGTTTGTGTTCTGATTTTATATGTTGTATGTGTGTTTGTTGTGTGTGTGTTTTTGTGGTGAATTTTATGTGTTTGTGTGTTTGGTGTGTGGGTTTTGGCGTGTGTGAGTGTCTTGTGTGCGTTTCTATGTGTTTTATGTGCGTGTGTGTTGTACTTGTATGTATGAGTGTGTTTGGCGTTTGTATGTGTTGTGTTTGTGTGTATTTTGTATGTGTATTTTTTGTGTTTGGTGTGTTTGTGGTGCGCCTTTGAATGTGTTAGTGTGCAGTTTTTTTCTGTGTGTGTGCTCTGTATATGGTTCGTGTTTTGTGTGTGTGTTTTTTGGGTTGTGTTTTTGTAATTGTGTGAGTGTGTTATTATTGAATATGTGGTGTTTGTGTGTGTCTGTTTGTGTGTGGTTTGTGTGGATTGTGTGCTTTTCTTTTTTGTGTTTTGTGTGAGGGTGCTTGTATGTGGAGTGTGTGCTTGTTTTTGGTGTGTGTGATCGTCTTTCTGTGTGTTTTGTGTGTGTGTGGAAAGTGTGTTTTGTGCGTGTTTTGTGTGTTTGTGTGTTTTGTGTGTGTGGTGTTTTTTCTGCTTCTATTTTGTGTGTAATATGTGTGTGTGTTTTGTGTGTACGTATTGCTTATTTGGGTGTGTGTGTTGTGAGAATTTGTGTGTGTGTGGTGTATGTGTGTGTTGTTTTTGTTGCGTTTGTGTTTGGCTGTGTGGTTGTGTGTGTGAGAGTGAATGTGTTTCGTTTGTGTGTGGTTTTTATGTATGTTCGTGTGGTTTTTGTGTGTGTGTGTGTTGTGAATGTGTGTGTTTGTGGTGAGTTCGTGTGTGTTGTGTTGGTTTGTGGTGTGAGGTTTGTTTGTTTTCGTATTGTGTTTGTGGTGTGCGTGGTTTTTGGTTGGTGTGCGTTTGTGTTTGGTTATGTTTTTGTGGTTATGTGTGTATTGTGTGTGTGTGGGTGTGTGTGTGTGTTTTGTGTTTTCGTGATTTTTGAGGTTTCCTTGTATTGTGTGTGTGATGTGTGTTTTGTGTGTGCGTTGTGTGTGTTTGTGTGAGTTTCTGTGTGTATGTTTGTGTGTCGTTTGTGTTTATTGTGTGTGTTTTGACGTGTGTGTTTGTTGATGGGTTTGCGTCTATTGCCTGTGTGTGTGTGGGTGTGCATATGTGGTATTTGTGTGCGTGTCTGTGTTTATTTTGTATGTGTTTGAGTGAGTTTATATGCGCGTGTTTGTAGTGTTTATGGTGTGTGTATGTTTGCGTGTGTGGTGCGTATATGTTTTTTGTATATGTAGTTTGTGTATACTGTTTGTGTCGGTGTGGATATGTGGTGTATGTGTGTGTATTTTGAAGTGACTTTGTTTTAGTGTGTTTCGGTTTGTGGGTGTTTGTATTGTGTGTGTGTGTGTGTGGTATGTGTGTGTGTGTGTGTTTTGAGTGTGTTTATGCGTGCGAGTTTTGCATGTGTGTGAGAATATGTGTGGGATGTATATGGTGATTTTGCGTGTGCGTGTTTGATGAGTGTAGTTTTGTGTTTGTGCGTGTGTGGTGTGTGTTTTTGGTTGTGTGTTTTCTAGGTTTTGTGTTTGGGTGTGTGGCGTGTTGTGTGGTTTATGTGCGTGCTCGTGTGTGTTTGTGGATGTGTGTGTCTTTCTGGTTTTGTCTGTGTGTATATATGTTTTTTATGTGTGTGTTTATATTTGGTGTGTGTCAGTGTATTAGCTTATGTGTGTGTGTTGTCTGTGTGTTTTTTTGTGTGTAGGTGTTTGTGCTTGTGTGTGTCTGTTTGTTTGTTTGAGTATGTTTGTAGTGTGTGTCTTTTTATTTGTGTTTCTCTGTGGGTTTGGGTGTGTTGGTTTGTTTGTGTTGTTGTGTTTTTTGCCGTGTGTTTGGGTGCTTCTCTGTGTATATTTCTGCGTGTGTGTGTGTTTCTGTGCGGGTCTGTTTGTGTTTTTCCATGTGTGTGTTTCCGGTGTGTGTGTGTGTGTGGTTTTTTGTGTTTCTTCCAGTGTACTTGTGTGTGGTGTGAGTATGTGCATTTTTCTGTGTGTGTGTTTTAGTCTGTGTGGACGTGTGTGTATCTTTAATTGTACGTGTGTGCGTGACTGTGTTTGTGGCCCTTTGTGTGTGTGTTTCTATGTGTTTTTGTATTTGTGTAATTTTTTGTGTATCTGTATTTGTGTGTGGGGTTTGTGTCTTTTGCGTTTGTGTTTGTGTTGTGTGTGTTCTTGTAGTGTGGTTGTGTGTGTGTACGTGCTTGTTTGTTATTTGTGTTTGTGTGTGCGTGTGTGTGTGTGCGTATTTTTTTGACTCTGTGTGTTTTTTTATGTGTATGTATATTTGTCTGAATTGTTGTGTGTAATTCTGTGTGTGTGCGTTTTTCTGTATGTGTGTGTGTTCGCGCGCGACTGTGTGTGTGTGTGTGTTTTTGTGTGTAGGTGGGCCTGTGTGTATTAATTTGTGTGTCTTTTTGTGTTTGTTTATGTGGGATTTTGTGTGTGTTTGTTTATTTGTCGTTGTTTGTGTTGTGTATGTGTGTGTGTGTGTGTGTGTGTCTGTGTGTATTTGGTTTGTGTGTGTGTGTGTGTTTGTGGTGTGTGTGTTTTTGTATATATATATATATCTTTGTGTTTGTCTGTTTGTCTGCGTGGTATGCTTGTGTTTTTCTGTGTGTGTGCGTTTTTGTGTATGTGTGGGTGTAGTTTATGTTACTCTGTGTTTCAGTCTCTGTATGTATATCAGTGTTTATGTGTGTATGTGTGATTGTGTGGTTTTTTGCGTTTCCATGTAAGGTTATGTGTTTTTTTTCTGTTTCTTTGTCTGTTCTTGTTTGTGTGACTCTGTGTTTGTGTCTGTGTGAATGTGTATGTATGTGTCTGTGTGTTTGCGTGTGTTTGTGTCTGTGTGTATGTGGCGCTCCCTCGTCTGTGTGTGTGTGTGTGTGTGTGTGTGCCTGTTTGTGTTTGTCCATATATGTGTGTGTCAGATTGTGTAAGTTTGTTTGTTTTTATTCCTGTGTGTGTGTCTTGTGCGTGTATGTCTTTATGTGTGTATTGCTTTGTGTGTGTGTGTTCGTATGAGTGTGTCTGTGGGTGTGCATGTGTATTTTTCGGTGTTTTGTGTTTGCACTCGCGCGTTTGTATGTGTTTCTATGTGCATGTGTCTGTGTGTGTGATATTTGTGTGGTGCATGTGTGTGTGTGCCTTGTGTTTGTGTAGTTGTGTGTGTGTGGTTACGGGTGTGGTTCTGTTTGTGTGTGTGTGAGCGCGGTTTTGTTTTTTGTCTGTGTGTATGTGTTTCTGTGTGTTGTGTGTACTTGTGTGTTTTGTGTGTGTTGTGTGTGTGTGTGTGTGTTTGTGAATATGGCCGTAAGCAGGGCACTAAGAAATAACTGATTTTAAATTTTAATATTGAAATTACGTTCAGATTTCAGTTTACTATTTTTATGTCTATATTGAGGGTAATTAAGGCCCTCAGTTTATTGGTGCAAATGGGATATTTCATTCCTCAGATTACGAAATTATGACACGTTACTGAAGGATATTAAGGACATTATGCACTGAGGATAATTAGATTTATCTTGCTCCCGAGTCAAAATGAAACGTTGCCATATTGAGTGGACGTGTCTGTACTTTTACAGAGGAAGTACAATTTATTTCTCGCCGTCACGAAATTATATGAATTTCGTCCCGTGGCGTCCACTTCACGTGTATCAGTTGAGTGCGAATTGTCAATTCCACACATGACGAGATGCCTCCCGCTGTTAATAAGTAATTTCATTAAATGAATCAAGATATATGGATGTACGTAATGTGGAACATTTAGTAGGCTGTTACACAGTTCTGATTAATGTACTGTACCGTACTGTACTGCAATAAACTGTCATGTATTTTACTCAAATATACTCTACTGTACTGTACTGTAATTTACTACAATTTATTCTAATATTTTGTACCGTAATCTATTGTACTCTAATGCACTCTATTGTACTCTACTGTAATATAATCTATTGTACTTTACTGTATTGTACTTTGATCTACTGTACTGTACAGTACTGTACTTTATTGTAATTTATTGTACTGTACTGTACTGTATTATGCATTGCTGTACTTTATTGTACTGTACTCTATTTTACTGTAATGAACTTATTTTACTCTAATATATTTCAATGTAATATACTGTATAGTACCGCGCTGTACATTAATATATTGTACTGCAACATAATGTATTGTACTGTACTGTACTACACTATATTGTATTGTACTGCACTCTATTATACTGTAATATACCATATTTTACTCTACTGTACTTTACTGTACTATAATGTAGAGTACTGTACTGTATTGCACTGTAATATACTCTACTGTATTTTACTGTACTGTACCATACTCTGTTGAACGTTACGGCACTGTACTGTACTCTAATATAATATATTGTACTCTACTGCCCAGTACGGAACTCTATTTTACTGTAATGTACTCTACTGTACTGTACTCTGCATTTTGCTTTATTTTTTATTTTACTGTACTGTATAGTACTTTACTACACTTTACTGTACTGTACATTACTGTGTTGTAATATACTGTAGTGTAATCTAATGTACTGTGGTGCACTGTATTGTACTGTATTTTACTATACTGCACTGTACCTTATTGCAATATACTGCACTGTAATCTCCTTTAATGTATTGTAATTTAATTTATTTTATTCTATTGTACACTACTGTACTTTACTGTAATATAATTTACTGTACTCTAATCTACTCTACTCTACTGTATTGTACGGTAATGTACAGTATTGTACTGTAATGTAATTATTGTATTGTATTGTACTTTACGATACTGTACTTTACTGTACTCTACTGTACTGCACTGCACTGTACTGTACTCTAATGTACTGTACTTTACTGTACTGTGTTTTATTGTACTCTACTGCACTGTACTGTACTCTAATATAATTTTATAAACTCTACTGTACTCTACTCTTTTTTTACTGTACTCGACTTTACTGTACTGTACTGTTTTGTACTGTACTGTAATGCATTGTACTCTACTGAACTCTTCTCTACTCTACTTTACTGTACTCTACTCTATTTTATTGTAAAATTATACACTGTACTCTACTTTTCGGTAATGTACTCTAATGTACTGTACCGTAATGTAATGTACTGTAATGTATTTTACTGTACTTAACTGTAATATACTGCAATATATTGTACTATACTGTTTTGTACTCTATGCTATTTTACTCTGCTGCACTCTACTTTACTCTACTGTACTGTACTCTACTGTACACTACTCTATTCTACACTATTTTATTGTATTCTACTGCACTGTGCTCTACTCTACTGTATTGTACTCTACAATACTCTATTGCATTGTACTTTCCTGCATTCTACTCTACTGTACTCTACTGCACTCTACTGTACTCTATTGTACTGTACTAAACTGTAGTTTGCTCTACTTTACTATAATGTACTTTACTGCACTGCTCTGTACGTTACTGTACTCTTGTGTACTCCACTTTACTGTATTTTACTTTACTTCACTGAACTTTACTGTACATTACTGTACTGTATTGTACTTTACTGCACTGTACGGCACTGTACTGTACTGTAATTTACTGCACTATACTTTTTACTTTACTGTACTGTACTTTACTGTACTCTACTCTAATTTATTACACTGTACTCTTTACTTTACTCTACTCTACTTTACTTTACTCTCCTGTAATTTACTTTATTGTACACTAATGTACTGTACTGTACTGTTCTCTATTCTACTGTACAGCTCTGTACATTTTACTGCACTCCACACATACAGTTACATACACGTTTATAAATCGTTGAATGATATCGACAACACAGTTGTTGTGTCACTTTACTGTCTACAGTTTAAGCCCTATTAAATAATCTTTACGTGGGAGAAGGCATTCACTTTGCGTTCCCAATGTCGCCCATTTTTATAGCCCTGCTGCCAAAATTATATCCGAAAATATTTTAATGCATTAAGTCTCGGACTACCAAACACTTGACCTCGAACTGTGCTCATGTAATTCTTATCAATTCTGCAGAATCTCCTGCGTGATACTTCAATAATATTCTGTTGTTTAACCTTTATCCGACGAACGCACCAAACCGCTGGCCATTTAAATGCCCCGCACACTCATGTAGAGGCTTAGAATAATAGCCCTACTCGTTTTCTCCACATTATATAGTGGTTTGTGGTCAGGTTCACGCTCCGGCAAATTTACACAATAACGTACATATGCGCCTCATGCATACCAAATTTTTGGTAAGTCTGTACTATTAAAACAGTTCTATGTTTGCTTTCATGCTAAACAAACGACTCCTTTCATATCTTTCTCACCATGCCTCTCCATTCGAAGTGCATCGAAAACGAATTCCAACCCAAAGCCCCATTCACTCTGAAATGCGTTGCTGTTAAAGGAATTCTGTTTGTGACGGCGTGCTTCGTATAACAGTTTGCTTGCTGTGTACTGCGCTGTGAGTTAAGAATTGCTTATTTGGCGATCTTTCTCTCTATACTCGCAACAGAGACGCACATTTTCTTTGCGGTCGCAGGATATATTTCTGCTAAAAGGAACTAAGCACCAACTGTCTGCATATGATAAAATGTTAATATTATATTGGTTCTCTATGTCAGTCTTCCATTTCATTTCGTTTTCTGGTCCATTACAGAAGCACGGTTTGAAAAATAAAATAAACAGGACGCATAAACTTGCCCACACCAACAAATTTAGGCAATTAATGGCTAAATTGTAAGGTCATGGTTTTCCCATGCCCTACTCGTATATTGAACGTGAGTAACCACACCCTGGCCATCTCCACTGGATTATTATTCCAATTGCAGTTACATATATATATATACGAATAAACAGACCGGTCTCTAAATAGTCAGCCATAATATGGCATTTCACTGCGTTAATTCTTGGTCGGACTGAGTATTCTTTTGTCAGCAGCATGGGCTATGTAGATAAGGGAGACAGAATGGTAAATTCCTATTCTATCAACCGTCGCACATGGAAATGGACAAAGAACTCTTCTACATTTGGTTTGACCTGTCCATTCTGAATAGCTACATCCTTTTTTCCTCACTGGGAGTAACAAAATTTCTCATAGTGATTTTCAGAACATCCTACTGGGGAAATTACTGGCACACGCTGGTCATGAACGGAATGTGCAAAGGTCAATATGAAGATCACCTGCTGCTGCCACTCAAGTCGTTAGATTTTAAGAACGCGGTAGGAAACATTGGCCTGTTCCCTCTGCCACGCGAAGGAAATTTCGTGTGTGTGCGGAAAGGGTGTCACCAGAAATGTTACAGTGATATGCGAAAGGTGTGATGTAGCTCTTTGTTATGACAGAAGATGTTTGTGGACTACCACAACAAGGCAGATCACTGAAACATTTCAGGCTTTTCAACCGGATCTCCTTACATAAAACTGTGGCCTCAGCTGGAAATGTAAGGAAAATAAATTTAAAATTTAAAAAAATACGTTTTTTAAGCAATATATTTTTATATATTTTTCGGAGAACCGCTGAAATATATGTTTTAGTTATTCTTCCCTTGACGAACTAAGGAAATATCATATAGAGGCTCTCGATTCCTCCACGTGAATGATACACTGGAAAAGTTGGCGAAATTCGGTAGATAGAACAGCATTCAACAAAAGGTTGGCCATTCTCGGTTCGTGACAACGACGCAGCTAAAATGTCGCGTGTGAACTGCGAGTGGTGTGAAGAAAAATGTCGTTAGTGAAGTTTTGAGTAAGGATGGAAATTGTGTGAAGTAAGATGATTTTTCTGACACTGTCACGCCAAGGCATAACTCCACAAATCTTAAAGCAGAAATTTCCTGTGCATGTATCGGGCCCGATACAGAAACATAAGTAAAATAAACTGAGAATTATAAAACATTTAAATTAACTTCTGTATGTGGGCACTAAATATTTCTACTTAATCTTCTTTTGAACGGAAATATCTCTGATTTATTCGCAGGACAGTGCAGATTATTTCATTATTTCATTATCTCCGGTTCATTATATATAAACGCAAATTGTCAAACACGCGCAAAGATTTAAAGAGCCGTCGCGGAGAAAATTCGTGAGTTGAGCACGAAGACTGAATTAAAGATCCGTAGGGCAAAAGTTAATGTCCATATTATATCTAGTTGATTCCACAAATATGTTTGATAATTAGTAGCACATATTTGTATGAACATTTGTTTTCACTCATGATACGAAAAAAGATTTTTAAACTATAATTTTGAACTGATATCGATAACGACAGAAGCAAGTGTACAAAATTTAAATCTGGAATTAATAAAGTAAACGCAATAAAAGATGCCAATTTCTTGTATATATGGTGACAATAAATGAGATATCAGAACAGAAATTGAATTGATATTGTATTGTAGATTTTGTATTTACGTTGGATCAAACAAACACACATTTACTTTATTTGTGGCGTCAAGGTAAATTTTAGTATCATGTAGTTATATTTAATTTTAAAACTTATAACTTCCGACCTCAAATCTCTGAGCTCACAGCGGTTTCACATGCGTATTATCTATTATCTTTTGTACAATGACATTCACAGTGACAGAAGTGGCAAGTGGCATCGTAAATGCAAGCAATAAGGAAATAAAAGTGTGTGTTTGGTAGAAATTTCTAAAACACTGACGAAAAAAACCGATTCTTGTAAACAGGTTAACGGCCAACTGTCTATTTCTTGAGGAGATTATGTCCTGATTTCCGAATGTAGCTGATTCTTTACGATTTCGTGCAGAGACAATTGAAATTTCGACGTGGGTCTCATTCTGTATTTTCTTGCAGTGCAGATAAACGTTAAAACATTACTTTTAATGACTTAAGGGAACCAAAGGAATCCAGGAATTTAAGCATCACAAATTATATGACAATGACTCAGGATTTTGGTAAGGCTCTCAGCCTTGCGCACGGCCGCCTTTACACGCAGGAAATACTCCTAGTGCTCATTTCTGTTAGAGGCCGAGTCGACCTCAGGGCCACAATGCGACAGGAAGGATTGCGTCAATGACACCAGCGGGAATCGAACCAGCGATCTTCCGAATTTTAGCACAGCAACTTAAACACTGCGCCACAGCGGTCCCGTTGCAGGGCAGATACAAGAACGAAGATACTATATTGCGCACTCTATTATAGTGCATTGAAGTGGGCATGGAACATCTTACATGCCAATGTCCTTGGTGATAATGCAGTACATTCGGACCAAACAGTCAGAGGAATAATTCAGTGTGCATCAGGAAGCATCAGTATGCATCAGTGGGCATCAGTGTGCATCAGTATTCATCAGTATGCATCAGTAAGTATCAGTATGCATCCGTATGCATCAGTGTGCATCAGTATGTATCGGTGTGCATGAGTATAAATCAGTATGAATCAGTGCACATCAGCATGCATCAATATGCATCGGTGTGCATCAGTATGCTTCCGTAAGTATCAGTAGGCATCAGTATGCATCCGTATGCATCAGTGTACATCAGTATGCATCAGTGTGCATCAGTATGCATCATTATGCATCGGTGTGCAACAGTATGCATCAGTGTGCATCAGTATGCATCAGTATAATTTTCTAGTAGATAGTCGCAAAAACGTTCCACTCGCTTGTCTTTCGGAAGATTCGATAAAAATTCCAACGCAAAGCATTCGTTGGCTTCCGCCGGAGGTAAAATCGACAGAAGGAATATTTTTTTCAAGAACGGACATAATTCAGAGGCTTTCCTTCCATTCTGCTTTCTGATTCTCACAGATTGTAATTTCAGCCACCAGCTCTGTCCTAAATGGAAACGAAATGCCATAAATTACAGCCTGGCACACCGTTGTTACTGCGTTGTGATTAGTGGATTGGATGTCGGTAAAAATAATTGTTGGAAAATCATTCACACCAAATATTGTAGCCTCTGATATCTCACGGCTGAATACAGCCTTATAGAGCGTTGGGTGTTTATTGATTGATAAGGAAAATGCAAGTTGCACAAACTGAATCAATGAATTGTAAATATTTGGTGGAAAAACTTAGGTGGTGAGTTGAATATCCCGTCAACACGAAGCCCTAAGTTTTTTGCAAGTAAATATTACAGTAGTCTTTCTCTGAGATATTAACAAGTGTTGTGCCTACTTCTGTATTTGGGGCTTGAATAACACCAAGATTTCGTTCCGAAGTTAGCAGTAAACTAAAATTGGGAACAATTTCACTAGTCCCAATTATTTACGCTACCACCAGCAAATTACAATTAGCAATTTTCATCACACAGGAACTCAAGGATTAACGGAATATTCACTTTGACTTGCTAAATATTCAAGCAAAAAATATAGTTCTGTAGGTGTGTTCAAATTTTTTTATTTTAGGTTATATTGCAATAAGAGTTAAGAAATAAACAATGACTGTTGAATTATCACAAGTGATACGTTAATTTGTTTAAATAGTTAATTTGCGCTTTTTTATAACCTGCTCCCGTCAATAACCAGTACCAGTCCTATAAAATACCATTCCGCTCTGTCTCTCTAAATGCACCCTCACATCTTGCTCCCACTAATAACCTTTACCATTCCCATAAAATAATTTTCCGCTCTGTCCCTCTCATTGCCCTCTCACTCCCTGCTCCCACAAATACCCAGTACCAGTCCCATACAATACCGTTCCGCTCTGTCCCCCTCATTGCCCTCTCACTCCCTGCTCTCACCAATAACCAGTACCAGTCCCATACAATACCGTTCCTCTCTTTCCATCTCACTGCTGTCTAACACCCTGATTCCACCAATGACCAGTACCAGTCACATAAATTAAAGTCCTGCTCTGTCCCTCTTACTGCTGTCTCATCCAATTCTCACGTCAATACCCAGTTCCAGTCCCAAACAATAACGTTCCGCTCTGTCCCTCTCGCTGCTATCTCACCCCCTGCTCCCACCAATACCCAATAACAGTCCCATACAATAACGTTCCGCTCTGTCCCTCTTACTGTTTTCTCACCCAGTGCTCTCACCAATAATCAGTACCAGTCCCATACAGTACTTTTCCGCTCTGTCCTCTCCCTGCTGTCTCACCCCCTGCTACCACCAATACCCTGTACCAGTCCCATTCAATAAAGTTCCGCTCTGTCCCTCTCACTGCTCTCTCACACCATGCTCCCACCAATACCCTGTACCATTTCCATAATATACCTTTCCGCTCTCTCCCTTTCTCTGTTGTCTCACTTTCTACTCCCACCAAAACCCAGTACCTGTCGCATAAAATACCGCTCTGCTCTGTCCCTCTCATTGCTCTCTCACTCCCTGCTCCCAACAATACCCAGTACCATTCCCATACAATACCGTTCCGCTCTGACCTCTCACTGCTCTCTCACCCCTTGCTCCCACCAATTCCCAATTAACAGTCCCATTCAATAACGTTCCGCTCGCTCCCTCTCAATGCTGTTTCACCCCCTGCCGCCACCAATACCCGGTACCAGTCCCATGGAATACCGTTCCGTTCAGTCTCTCTCACTGCTCTCTCACCTCCTACTCCCAACCATACCCAGTACCATTCCCATAAAATACAGTTCCACTCTGTCCCCTCATTGCTGCCTCACCCCCTGCTCCCACCAATACCCACTTCCAATCCTAAACAATACGGTTCCGCTCTGTCCCTCTCACTGCTGTCTCACCCCCTGCTCCCACCAATACCCAGTACCAGTACCATAAAATACCGTTCCGCTGTCTGCTGCCTCACCCCTGCTCCCACCTATACCCAGTAGCAGTCCCATACAATACCGTTCCGCTCTGTCCCTCTCACTGCTGTCTCACCCACTGCTCCCAACATTACCCAGTACAAGTCCCATAAAATACCGTTCCGCTCTGTCCCTCTCACTGTTGTCTCACCCCTGCTCCAACCAATACACAGTACCTGTCCCATAAAATACCGTTCCGCTCTGTCCCTCTCACTGTTGTCTCACCCCCTACTCCCACCAATACTCAGTACCAGTCCCATACAGTACCGTTTTGCTCTGTCCCTCTCACTGCTCTCTCACCCCTGCTCCAACCAATACACAGTACCTGTCCCAT
>Ga0123354_10003284_pt1 | contig 22228 bp, 14 predicted proteins | sample TergutLab28metaG_2_FD_97872 | JGI IMG/M metagenome (GOLD analysis project Ga0123354, IMG submission 97872) | Labiotermes labralis P4 segment gut microbial communities from Petit-Saut dam, French Guiana - Lab288 P4 | ecosystem: Host-associated > Arthropoda: Insects > Digestive system > Gut ... | reverse complement strand
TCAAATAGTTCTCGATCACCAAAATGATCTGTGTCATCAGATAATTCCAGTTCATTTTGTGCAGTGTCATATCTATCAAAGATGCCTTGTAAGTCATCAAACCTCACCTGAATCTCATTTACTCTACGATCACCTGATTCAATGAATGTCTGCATTCTTGTAAGAGCTGATTTGGCAACAGCACACTGCCTAATGAGCTGTGTACGTCGTGTTTTATCCATGATGCCTCTTGCTAGTCAACAGCTGATGTGGTGGGTGGAGTTCAGTGGCCTGACTGGAAGCTACTAAGTGTTGGTAACTTTGTGAAGTCCCGTTGGTACTCGAGGGTCTTCGTTATTAGCCTTGGTGGGGTAATGTGGCGATTCTTGCTGGAGGTGGCTGATTGAAGTGGCGAAATTAAATTCAAGGAATGTCGCACGAGTTTCTCGTTCTATGGTGAAATCACAGATTCTGCCGCGACTTTCCTTTGTTAGCGAATTGCGTAATATGGCGTGGCTTCATTCACGTAAACAAATTTTCGCGGCACGAAAAAAACCAGTAATGCTGAATGTTCATCCAGTTTAGGAGGACCAAATATATGTCGCGTCCTTTGTAATTATATCCGGCCCGGAGGACCAATTTTATGTCGCCTCGTCTGGCTCGAGGAACATAAAGCTACAAACAGGGTTTCAGTTTGTCAGTACTTGCTGGTTCATTAACGATTATGAATTATTATTAAAAGTAACGCCACAAAGTACAATAATAAATGTTGGCACACTCACTATACCACTCTTAATGTCGACTTGCCATAAACAATAATTAGTTATCACAGTACCAAATTATTCACTGAATGTACTGTTATATAATGTAGTATTGTATTACACACACAAGTTCATTTAATACTGTTCGTTCAACTGATATTATTAACACATTGATTGTTGATAAATGCACTCAAGCATACACTCCTTATGAGTATTGAATGTGATTACTGCCCTATGCAGCCCAGAATTATCACCCTTTGTTATATCACAATTATAATGAGATGTGCTGCCTACTTGTTCACCCTTGGATTGCTACACACGCACTGGCCCTGACGTGGAAAGACTCCGACTAACTGAAGCCACGCTAACTTCAGACAAAGAAGGGACGCTATGACGTCATATTCCCACCTTAATCTCGCTCACAAAAATACTGTGTAACACTTACACACAAAAATTAAAATAACAAAACAAAAACAAAAAAAAAATAGCAAATTAGTTATTATAAAATTTGCCCTTAGCGTAACAGATGCCATTCCACTGACTTCTTGTCTGCAGTTCAAAGTGGTGGTCTGCATTTTGTCCCCAGTGATGATCTCTGACAGAAAGCTTTCACCATCAGCCTTGTAATGGGAGAGCAAATCAGAACACACCTCTTTCCACACAGTTTTGTGATAGTTGATTAAACTTTGTGGAACCGAACTGGCTCACAATTCTGAATATACTGAAGCATCGTGAATGTTGTGCACACTTCTCTTGGATACTGAGAGCTCAGTTGCAGGCTTTCTGGTTCTAATCCACTGGTCATTTTGAAAGACTGCTATCATGTTGAAGCAATACCTGAGTGACTGATGCTGTTGGCCAACCAGAGTTACATGCATTACTGAGCCCTACATTGTCTTCTCAGAACCTGAAATTCATGAAGCCAAATGAGTGAAAGTGATGTAATCAACAGAATTGACACCATATACATTGTTAACCACTTGTGGATGTTTGTTACTGAATCCTTTTTTGCCACAAGAAATTCAGCAAGAGCCCAGTGTTTAAAATGCAATCACTATACCATGCCACGCTGTTGTGATGGGGTCTGTGCGTGTGCAAGAAAGTGTATTGTTGTTGTCCTGCAGTAGGAAATAGGACATAAAAAATTAACCACAGGAAAAATTGCTGATGTTATCTGTTGATTTTGACAGATGTTGTAAATCTTTTTGGGCAACCCTCGTATAATATACACCATTCCACACATATCTTTTTGTAAACAATCCCTGCATCAAATTATTTTCCCTTGTCAGTAGCTGTTACTTTCAGTGGAAATTCAGTTCTCCTGAGATGCGACAGTGTATCATTGGTTGTATTGTTCTTGACATTTTGAAGGACCTTACAAAATGTTGGTAACTGCTCACCCAGTGACATAGCACCACATTCCAAAAGACATCAGTCTTCAGCAGCACAACTGTGAGAGCCTTAGATCTCACTTCCGAAATGATGTATGGAGAAACATGAGAGTGTACACAGGTTGTATTTTGAGAAGGAATCTTACTGACAGTAACATATTAATTATTATGACGCCACCTGTTTCACAGAAAGCTGCTTGCAGTTGTTGAGTAGATATCAGTTTGTGTTGAAACAGACATTACAAGAGGCAATATAATGAAAAGCAAAAGTAAGGCAGTGCTTAATTTCATTTTCTTTTACTTACATGTTGGCTTGAGTCCCGAGTTTCTTTTCTTAAGGAAGTTGCGCCTGGTGTTTTTAGTACTTTGCCTCAGTGTGGTAGTCTTCAAAACATGATCTTTTAACACACTTTACACTTATGGCACTTTACAAAAACACTGTGTGTCACACCCCTGGCTTTACACATGTGACACCTCAGCTGCATAGGGTAGGCCAATGTTTCCTACCACAGACTTTGAGCCTAGCGACGCATGATTCAACATTAAGTGGTCTACCTAATGGCCTTGGTATTCTCCGTTCTGGTCCAGCATATGTCAACTTATTCCTCAGGAGGGTAAATCAAAAATCTCTATGTGATATTTTCTTACCCCCACATGAGGAATGAAGAATGTAGCTATTTGAGAATGGCCAGGTCTAACAGATGAAAGAACAATTTTTTTCATTCACTCGACTATGTGGTGGCTGATGGAGTAACTGTTTGCTATTGTCACCCCTATCCACGTACCCCATGTGATGGTTGTAATCTGTCACAATTCGCGGCTTCGTGGCTTTTCTTCCCACATTGCAGAAATTACCTTTTTCTCGAACCTCTTGAATATTCATCAACATGCAAATGTCTCCCTTGTCCCACCACAGTATTGCCGTCAAGTGAGCCCTGGTTCTTACACGACTGTCTCCCTGTTTCATTTTTATTGTCTTCACTGCTGGGTCTTGTGGCAAGCCTTCTCCTGTTCAGCCTGACAGTCCCATAACATGCTGTGCCGTGCGCTGTCTGTCCTTCCCCAAGTATACTTTCATGTCATATGTGTATCCGGTTGAGTCACAAAGTTTGAAAATTTTGATTCTGAATTGCTTGCGTTTCTTTGGTATGTTCTGTTTGAAAATCACCCTTCCTTTGAAGGAAACAATGACTTTGTCAGTAACCAGATTTTCAGAAGGGCTGTAAGATTTGGAAAATGTAAAAAGGTAGAGCAGTCCTGTTACAAGTCCAGAAGGGCCCAGGGGGTTCCAGGAAGTTAAGGTTCCCAGATTTCGTGACAATGGCACAGGATGATGGTAAGGTTGTCAGCCTTACATACCGGCTGCCTTTACCCCCAGGAAATACTCCAGGTACTCATTTCTGTTCGAGGCTGAGTTGACCCCAGGGCCATAGTGCAATCGGAAGGATTTTATGTCAATGAAAAATCCAATGACACCAGCTGGGATCCAACCAGCGACCTTCCAATTTGTAGCACAGTACCTTAATCACTTTGCCACCGTAGTCCCAATTTGGAAAATGTGCCATTTGAAATTTCAGACAGGTTTTGTATCTTCCATAGTCTGTCAAAATTTTCATCTGTCCTATCAGGTTCATTCCTGTTGTCAGTAAAATTTAAGTAACCAAGGATGTGAAGGTATCGGTCCTGTTTCATCGTAGTGCTGTAGAAAAGTGTGTATAACTGGTCCATTGTTGCCCAGTAGTCTGTTAGTTTGTCTCTTATGCCATGTCCAATCTGTATTGTCAGTGCCAGAAACAAACATTTCAGCTTGAGTAATGTCAGGTTCAGGAGAGGGTCCATTGTCAAGTCTGTCTGTGTAATCATGGTGGTAGCAGTTAGTCTCCACCATCAACAGAGTGATAATTTTTGCAAAATAAATACATAAGGAAAATTGTAGGTGGACTTGAGCCATTATTTATGTGTGACCTTCATTTTCCTTCTGTCCTCTGGGACCAACTGCATATGTATGTGCTTCATGACTCTTGGGCAAGAGGGGCATGTCCATTGCAGTGCTACTGATTGCTGAATCTGTTCACCTGGCCCCCATTCACCAGCACCTTCTTCATCAGAGGCACTGGACATAGTTGAACTGCTGGACTCATGACAGCTGGCTGTTTGGCAGTATGGTTGAGGTTGTGACACCCCTGGCACACATTCAGAACCTCCCTCAATAGAACTGACATCGCTGGACACTCTGGACTCTCTCACTTGATCACTATCAGTGTCAACAATCAGTTCAGTTATTTCGCTCGGCCTCAGCAACCTTGGCCTCTTGCTTGGTCTAATCAATACACCACCACTCACACTGACTATGAAATGCTTATTGGGAAGAATATCAAGCTCTGTATGCAACACTGTGGATGCAAACTCAACATGAAATCTGAGAAATGAGACACAATATCTGGAGCTCTAAATGGGTCTCTTCAAGTGAAAGGATGGCAGATAAAAGTCTGCTTATTGCTATCTGTCCTGTCACCACATTTTCACTGTATCCCTAATGCTGTGTATCTACACTCTCCAGACTAAACCAAGAGTCATACACAAGCCAGATGAAGAGAGCAGGAAAAAATAAGCTTAGCTTTTTTACCTACAGCCTTCCCGGCTGTAGGTACAAAAGCCTCATATAAAAATGGATAATGGGGGTTTCTGTCAAGGGGTAAATAATTCGGAGCATGAAGCTGAACAGAATCTTCTAATGGGGTGTTAAGAATGAGTGAAGCATCCCTAAATGTCTCATGGCATTGAGAGCAAAATATTTAAATGGCTGAGGCTATGGCTATCCTATAGACAGGATGCTCGAGCTGAGAGGGATTTTAAATGTCATCCTATACCTAACACGCACGGACCGTAAAGCATAAATTCCCTTTGTTTGGATGTTAGTTTTCCAACAACAGACAGTGCATTATGTAACGTAATGTAACCATGTTCACCTGTTTGTTATAAGTAAACATGCTGCACCTTACCAGAACATACCTGGCAGAAGGAGCAGTGGAGATATTGCTTTTTTAAAGGAGATGCTGAATGCAGGATGGTAGATGATCTGAGCAGTGGTGTGTTTTGAGTAGTACCCATCAGCAGCTACTTAGGGATTGAGGATATGTCTAATATCTTGTTAACTATACAAGGATGAAATCATTGTTAAGATACAGTTCCACTAGTACAGTAAGACATTGCCTCTATCACATGCAATCATTGCTACAGTAGCATATCATTTTGTGTCAAATCTGCGATTGGCTACTGCAGTGACTACTCATAAGACCAGTCATCTAAATCTGACAAACCAGCTAGAGTTCAGTCTTATGGTAGTGTAATGAGTGGTAAATGATCACCTATTGTAAGAAAATTAAGCTGGTGGATTGTATGTCACATAGTGTATGTGTTAAAGGTCAGTGATGTGAACAAAATGCGGCTTCTGCTTGTACTTAAGGCCCTTGATTGTTGACATACTGCCAGACATTTGTTTCAAACCTTTCTTGAATCAGATGTGTAAGCAGTCTTTCCATTTTTATTGACATGGGTGGAAATGGCTGCTGAGGTATGGGAAATAGTTACAGGTAGGATTATTCTACCTTATTTTTTGGATTTTGTTAATGACAGTATCCAAAACCCTTGTCAAGCATAAGGTGGTAGCATTGTAATGCAGGTTTTTTTTTGTAATATTTCTGTGTTTCTATGGATTTTGAGTTATAATTGTGTGTGTGTGTGTGTGTGTCCTTCATTTGTGTATTTTCTGTTCAGTTGCTGAGGTGCATGACAGGGGATGCACCACCCCCACAACCCTGGTTTTGGGGTCATGGTTATTTTAGTACACTTCCTTGCTGCCACACAGACCCTTTTTAAGATGTGCACTGTAACAGTGCACAGAGGAACAGTGTGGTGTGTTAGTGAGCAATCCTCTTGTTACAAGTAGTGACTGGCAGTTGTACTAATTCGTCAGCTGGGAGTTACGCATAATGTCCAGTTAAGCACTGTTACTGTAACATATACATAGTATTTTGTTTTATTTCAGGCAGATGTAAACTTTCTAGTAACAGTTTTTCTAACAGTCAATAGCACTGTAGTGTGCAACATCATGTTCTTTGTGCTTTTCTGCAGAACCCCATTCCGACAAACAAACCTGGTGTTGAACCAAAGCGGCCACCTCGTCCAGTGAACATTACGACCATGGTAAAGCTGAGTCCTACGGTAGCAAACCACATTACAGTGTCTTGGAATACAGAGTATGGACGTGGCTATGCTATAGCTGTGTACCTGGTTCGAAAATTGACATCCTCAGAACTGTTACAAAGACTGAAGACTCGAGGTGTTAGACATTCAGACTTCACAAGGGGTCTCAGTAAGTATACCGAGTTTGTTAGTTTTCAGGTTTCTGTGGTGGATGTTGCTGATATAATTTTTCCTCATATGGAACATGAGTAACCATGCACTAGAGGATCCAACTGGCCATTGATTGTTGACTGAGCTGAGTGACTTGTTCAGTTGTTTTCTTCTGAGATGTAATGCCAGATAGTTTGATTGATAAGTGCCACGCTGTAATGCCATATGCTATGGTCGATGGTTACTTCTGTGGTTAACGTACTTACTCGAATGCAAGACGATGTTTTTTCCCCTAAATTTGGCACTCAGATATGTGAGTTTGTCTTAAATTCGCCTGTGAAGCGCCGAACTGCACCGCAGCAAACCAAATTTCTATGAACTGGACCGTGCGGAGGCAGACCATGGCCTGCATCGCTAAATCGTCGTGAGATCTCCACTCTTCTAAGGCATTATGCAGCATTGAGTGGTAATTCCTTACTGACGTTTCAGGACAACCTAATGGTCCAAACTTCAAGTGTTAAGTAGTGCAAAAAGAAGAGACATGATTCAAGTTAACTGACACAGTCTTCTTTTTTGGGACTTTGTCCATCATCTGATTTTTTAAAGAAGCACAACATTTCAGAAGCTGGCTCTGTTTTCATTTGCGAGCAAAGAAGCACCTCATCTGGTGGGCCCTTTAGATTGAGCTATTCTCAGTCACTGGGCACCACACAAACATTAAACTTGTTAAGATGTGCACCTGAGATTATATCCAGTCCAAGGGTAGTAACAGGAAAATGGCTGTTAAAAAATTAAAAACTAACTACAATGCTCAAAACTGGACCAATCCACAAATTAAAAACCATAAAAAGAGCCATGAACTCAGACTGATTAGACCACAGACAAGATAGAGAAATCCAGAACACATGTATTAAATTCTTAACACCACTAACACCATTTATGCAGAAAATTGTGAATCTTTATGGGTAAAGTACATTTATAAACCAAGAAATGTAAGTGTACTGTTGAGTCAATGTGGATCATAATGGCATGGCAGTGCATCTAACCAGAAGTTACTGTGAAGGGTTTTAAGAAGTGCTGCATGTCCAGTGCATTGGATGGGACTGATGGTGATATGTTGTGGAATGGCAGCGAAGAGGATGGGAATGTTTGGAGTGAGTGTGAGGAATGAAGGTGCTGACTGTGAAGATGGAGACAGTGACAGTGTAGGGGTAGAATGTGACATGCTTTGTATACTAAGTATACGAAATTAGTAGTAAAATATTTGTTAGCAGACATTTTATTTTTGAGGGGTCATCTTAGATTTGGATAAGTACATTTTCCTTTGGCAAACATATTTTTTGAGGGGTCATCTCAGATAGAAGTCATCTTGCATTTGGGTAAATATGATACTTTTAATGGGACATTTGGAGATAATAACAGCACATTTGAAATGATACTAACAGCTGGGAAGGGTGTCCCCAACTGGGTGTCCTGGGCCCTTTTCCCCCCTTATTACCTTATCGGCAGACAGCCAAGTGGTACTTTGCTGCCGGAAGATGGAAGGCTGACCTTTGAAGGGTGGTTGGTTGTTGTTAAAGAGTGATAGCCCACTGCAGTCCCCTAATACTAACGGTTTTAATAATTACTACATTGTACAGTGAAGTAATCTAGTTGTGGAGACATTTCAGGAGAAGCGTTAATTTCTATGTGGCTCTTCACTCTTGTGAAGTGTATGGCCTGCCTAATGTTGCAAGAATGTCCTGAGTCTTTCAGGCTCCAAGCCTCACTCTACAAATATCTACTACAGTATTGCAGTCCACTGTCCTTTCTTCCTTACAATCCAGCACACCAAAAAACACGAGGTTTACAGAAACCCTCTGTTCCCTATATTATAAGGAGATGAAAGGGTACATGCAGGAATGTCTGCCAGTCAGGTCATTTGGGGAGTGCATCATGTGGTTAATGAGCTGCCATGAGCTCCTGGATGCTACAGTATATAGCCTACAACCTGAGATAAATTACATTTAAATAAGACTGATAGACAAAATCCATTGTTTGATATGTTATACCAGTACAACATAGATGGCAGACCTAAAACTGGAAAACACAGCAGGATGCAAGTAAATGCAATCCATACAACACAGGCACAAGCCACTATTAAACCCACACATCAGCACAGGTCTGCAGAATAGCAAGATAGGGATAAAGTTGTCCCTGTGTAAGCCATGAAGGCATATTGAGAATGTGGAGGTATAGCACCATTGATTGTTATCCTCAGAACTAGATGTTGGTGACTGGTCAGTTTCACACCCTAGCCACTTTACCCCTGGGGAAAGATACCCTGCCACCCACTGAAAAGGAGCCTGGGCATGTTCTAGAGCTAGTCTGGATGCTTTGGAAATTGAACCATGATTTCCTGGTTGTCCAGCTTACAGTCTAGTCACTAAGTGCATGAATTTCTGCTCTTCATCACTAACAGTGCACAAAAAGTAATTTTAATAAGGCATTTGTTATGATCTAAGTAAATGATATATCTGTTTCAGTAAAGGAAAAACTGTCTGAGGATGCAGACTGTGAGATAGCCACTACATCATTACGTGTGTCCTTAGTATGCCCTCTCGGTAAGATGCGTATGACCACGCCGTGCCGTGCCTCCACATGCTACCATCTACAATGTTTCGATGCCTCTTTGTACCTTCAAATGAATGAAAGGAAGCCAACGTGGATGTGTCCAGTATGTGACAAGCCAGCATTGTATGATAACCTTGTCATAGATGGGTAAGTGCTAATTGCAGGCTTATATCCTATGTAAACTACATTTTATTCAGTCTAACACAACACAGGTTTATTTTAATTCAAATTGTCACCTTGACATGTGTGCTGCATGTTTCAGCCTGTCAATACAAAAACCTTACAAGAAAGGTATAATAAGAAACTGAGGGGCCCCTTGTTTACAGTCACTGTTTTTGAAAATGTATAAGTAAAGACTTTCAATATATTTTGGTCTTCATATATTGTAGTTAGAGTTTGTATTACAATTCTTCTGTCATTTTGTATATTCTGATTGGCGTGGCATTGTCTCATGTAGTGTGTTTTTTTTATAAAATTCTACTTTGAATTCTGTTCACAGGTTTTGGGCCGCGATATAATTTAAGGTGGTGGTGAAGCGATGTTAAGGTGGTGATGGAGCAGTATACCACCTTAAGTTATATCCTGGCCCACAATCTGCAAACAGAATTCAAAGAAGAATGTTATAAAAGAATATGCTATGTGAGACATGCCATGCCAATTAAAATCCACAAAATCATAGAAGAATTTTAATACAAATTGTTAACTGCAATATACAAGGACCAAAATATAATAAAAGTCTTAAAATATACATTTTTAAAGTTGTTTAGGTTTCATTCTTTTATATTTTGTGTTTTATGTTTTAACGTAATAAAAGATAGTGACTACAAGCAAGGGGTTCGTTAGAATCTTACTATATCTGCCTTGTAAGGTTTTTGTACTGACATGCCTGAGGATGGCCTTAGTACAGGCTGAAACATGTAGCACACGTGTCACGGTGACAGTTGGAATTAAAATAAACCTGTGTTGTGTTAGACTGAATTGAAGTACTTTATTCAGTAACACAACATTATGGGATGGCTTCCAAAGACTAATATCCTAAACTTTGAATGCCATACATTTTTCTTTTTGTAACATGAATTGTGTACTATGTCAACTTTTAAATTTTGCACAATGTAGTGACTTGTCCCATTCTTCTCTTCATGAATTGATTCATTCATTAGCAAATATTAAGTTTGCATGTTATTTTGAATATGTATGAAATTTAATTGTTCATAATGGGTTTTGTATTGTTAATGTCATTTTTGTAGTGAAAATCCATAACTTAACATTGACATAGCAATTAAGCTGTGGGGTACTCTGTAGGGTACCTCTTTCATACTTTATTGTCCTTTTCTTGTCCCTGCAGTTACTTCCAGCAGGTTCTTCTGTCTGGTAAACTTTCAGTAGATGGAAATGAAATCCAGCTGCATCAAGATGGTTCTTGGTCATCACTCATCGTTAAGAAAGAACAGACCACAATATTGTCTCCAATGGTGAGTATATTGTATTTACATTTTTGCAGCTTATGATAATACAGGGTGGTAGATGGCTAATGTTACCAAGCTTTAGAACATGCAGTCTCAGGTTACATGTACTGTGTTACCACTGCTGCGCTGTGACCGAAACTGCAGGTACTTGATCATTTGTTTTTAGTTACACAATGCGGGAGTTATTTGTTTGCTTTTGCAGTGTATTAAACTGAACAAAGAATGTTCATTTGCAGTACTTTTGCAAAATGTCTGTCATGGTAGAAATGACACTGAAATTATTATTAAAAAAAACTAAATTGAGAGTGCCATGTAAAAGAATGTTATATAGAATATTGGAAGCATTTCAAATAACGGACTCATTGTTGGACAATAGAGATGACAACATCATGTTTTACCCAAAGAGAAATCATACTGCCTATTGTCTCATCACAGTCAAGCGTCATAGAGTCAGCTCACATGGTAAATTTCAACTGTAAAAGCTAAGAGCTGTATAAGATATCTGCTGTCCAGAATGTGATATAAGAAGCCAAAATTGCAGGTGGTTTCAGTAGACTGGACTTCTTGATCTGGAACTTGTGCTTTGTGTGATACAAGGTTTCCACAGCAGTTTTGTTGATGATTCATGTCTTCTGGTGTGTGATGCTGTGTTGCTGGGTTTGTGTGTTCTGACATTTCAGAGAAACGGTATTGCATCAGGAAACACTAATCCATCAACATGCCATCACTTTCCAAAGTGCCTGAATTGCACCTGTGCTATCCTCAGATGAGGCATAGTTTATATTAAGTGGGAACATAATGGCCAAAATAATGAGTACTGCCGTTCTGAACATCACCATGCAGTCGATGATGATGTTTTGCATGATCTTATAATCAGAGTCCATTGTGTAGTGAGCACACAAAAATCATGCAGCTCATGTCTTTTTAATAAACAGTGAGTTCTGATCATTGTGTTCAGTTAACAATGACACCATTCTTCAGGAAATTAACAGAAGGGGTAATGTAATGGTAATTCATGCAAGACGGCAAAAGCTCACGTAGCATATTTCTCAGTCACTGTATGATAAGAGGTACTTCGCAAATAGCTGAGAAGACACCGATTCACCGATTGTAGCCTATTGGATTTCCAGATTTGTGTGTGTGTGATTATTATTTGCTGTGGGGGGGACTAAAAGATTGATTTCATGTAAAGAGTCCATGCTATTGAAAAGTATTGAAGGACGATACTTGAAGATAAGTTACTAATATTTTTTAAGAAACAGTGAAATTTTTCTTCCTTCTGGTATGTACTCTAAAATTTGTGGCCAATATTTTTTGACTGATACAACCACTATCTGACACTTGTACTCTTATCGCTAGCAATTCAGAATATGCCATTGTTTGGCAATATCATAAATAAAACAATGAAAACCATTATGGCAATAGCAGGGTTGTAACATCATAACTAATTAGAATTTCAACACATAGTGATTGTAAAATGTAGTTCAAATTGAAGAAAATAGTTGCTTTATTATCTTTGTTAATAACCAACTTGATGCACAGTTCTTTTTCTTATATTTGTTTATTCCAATTCTCTACATTTCGAGCAACAAAGTGCTCATCATCAGGAGAGTCAGTTGTATCAATACGACTCTTGTACTGGTGTGCTTGTTTTGCTTATTTAGCATTGCAGAATTTTATGTTTTGTTTTCCGTGCATCTTATTACAATCTTTGTTAATAACCAACTTGATGCACAATTCTTTTTCTTATATTTGTTTATTCCGGTTCTCTACATGTTTCGAGCAACCAAGTGCTCATCATCAGGAGAGCCAATTGTTTCAATATTGATACAATTGGTTGCTGAAAACATGTAGAGAATTGGAATGAACAAATATAAGAAAAAGAATTGTGCATCAGGTTGGTTATTAACGAAGACTGTAATAAGATGCACGGTCAACAAAACATAAAAGTCGCTTTATTGTTTATGCTTTCCTCACAAATTGAATGTTCCACTGCTGTGTGCTATGTTACATGCAGGTTTAAGACATCTCTAGTGTTGCGCTTTTGCACTGTTTCATTCTTGTACTTTGTGTTTTGAGCCACTATTGATGTTCATAGTGTGCTGTGATACGCTGTGATAAAATAGATGTTTAATTTGTTGTGGAAGTAAAAATATCAATTGTTTAATTGCATTGTACTGTGTGTTGTATGTGACTGTGTTTTAAAAGTTGATTATTTGTTGCTGAGTGATGCAAGGTTGCAAGATTTGAGGTTCTTACAGTGATGTTGCCAAAGATTCAAGTGATGTGAAACTGTCATTTTATGTTCACACATGGAAATGAATAATTTACAGGCAAATGTAATGGTGTGTCATTATCATAGCAAATATATACTTTCCATTGTAAAACATAACAATGTGTTATCTTTCAGCCACAGGAGAAGCCTGTAGTCAAAATTGAGACTGTTTCTGATGACCTTGGTAAGTAAACTGCAGTGGATGTTTGTATGCATGTATGAGCATGTACAGTACTGTCTTCCCTCATTGCAGTATGGTGATTTGTTATTTGTGAAGTGTGTTATGTTGCATGGATCCTAACCAGTTTGCTCCAAATATGTATGACATGCAGTCTTCTGTTGCTGCCCATTGAGTTGGTGTAGTAACACTACACATGTATTCAGGCGATGCCTGACCCAAATCTCAGCCAAGTCATGGACTATGTTGATTGAAGTTTTCATGCTTTTATCCAGTCTGATCAGGCAAATGCTGGTACATTACTTCAACCAGGAAACAGTTGGTCCCTTATAATCACGTCCAAAGTCATATACCATCACAGAACCCTATAGAATCACACAAAAGTCTTTGTCTTCTTACAGTGTTTGCTTCTTAATTTATTGGCAGTTCTTTCCCAGCCATCTGATGTCCCACAGTACCTGCCTGAACTGTCCTGTTGGGGTTGTCACATGCTTAACCTTTAAACAACTGGGTTTGTATATAAATTTTAGTGCATGGTTTATGAAAAAAACGTATTAATTGAACAGAAGGTAAAATTATGAAATGGGTGGCATTTTGTGGAAAGTGAAACAGTGATGATGTGGCATGTCTTAAAATGCAGTAAATTTCCTTATTGCATAAATAAATAAAATGCAATTCAAGGGGTGTTTTGAAATGTGCATTTGCTTCTGGGAATATAGGTTGCTCAAACATGAAGTTTTTTATTCTAACACCCTTCTCCGCAGCTTTCTGTCCTTTTTTTTTTGTGGATGTTGTAATTGTTTGAAGCCTAGACTTATTTAACAAATTCCACTTCTCTCAAGATTTCATTTCTCATTGTTTCATCTTTTCTTTTTCTCCTCAGTGATTCTCAGAAATTTCATATCCATCGGTTGGATTTTGCTTTTGTTTCCTCTTGTAAAGGTCCATGCTTTGGCATTACATGTGAAAATGGTGGTTAATATTATCCCAGTGGTTATTTACAGTGCTTTTGAAATGACAGCCTTGGAGACAATTCTGAGACATCTGACAGCATATGAGTGCCAAATCCTTTCTGTGTTCCCTCAGAAATGTGCACTGGAGCTTTTCACATATAAGTATTTACTATAAAAATTCAGAAGAAATAAATAGTGCATTAAAATTCTCTTCCTGAAATTGTAAAAATCATTATATCCATAATTATTCACTTTTAGCAGAACCCGAACTCGCAGTATTGCCATGCCCGTGAGAAAAGTATGGCCTTCTGTAAGCTGATATCTATGATATTCACAAATACTGAACAGCATTATATGAATATCTGTTATACCAAATTTTGTCCAAATCAGGCAGTAAATGCTGCAAGTAATATAGCCTCTCCCTTCTTATTTGTTCGTATTCTTCAGCTTTCTTCTTTTGTGGAGCCATAAATTTTTCTACAGTCTTCCTTTCCATTACTGTACGAGCATTCATTTATTCTAAGGTCATTCTTAAGGCTTCTTCCCTGAAGCTTAGGATGGGTCATATTAGGTTTGCACTGATTTTCATGAAACACATAGTTGCTTAACAGCATTACAATTGGATTGTATGTACCAAAGTCCACCCAGCTTGGTCAAGAAATATGGAAGGGATGGATAGAAATACATGTAGTCCCATAAGTAAAGTGTGACTAGTGATCTGATTTTCATGGAACTCTCCCTCGCATGGTAACTTGTTGTAAACAACTCATACAGAATTTCATGATAATGCAACATATGGTTCAGTTGCTGATACTAGGTCATTGATGGACAGACAATTTGACTGTCTGTTCTTCATTGCAGAAGTAATCCAGCCTCCACCAAAAGAAGAACCAAAAAAGAAAGCAACTGTAATTGATTTAACACTAAGTGATTCTGAGGATGAAGCAGAAATACCATTGAAATCTAACATAACCAACAAGCCAGATTCTTCTAACCAGACCATGAACATTGCAGCAGGAAGCAGGTTACATTCAGGTTTGTGAGATGTTCTGACATGAAAACAAACTGATGAAGTCCTAATTATGGGAGATTTATGAGTATGGAGCTTTTCACAATAGTGTAATTGAGGATTCCTGTCTTATGGGATGTGACAGTGTGTCTTCTTCTTGGTCCACTTGACCTCTGTGATCCTTCAAATCATCAGGAACCCCTTCACTCAGTGACACAGTGTCACAATCCAGAAGACGGGAATCAACAATGGGAGATGTAAAATCCATCAGTCCATGTGATAGAGTTTATTGTCAACTCCAAACAGTACCTGAGTTTCAAATTTTCCAGGCCTGCATAAATTTAATGATTAAAAATATGGGTACCAAAAATCTGTGTAACATTGAATACCACTAACCAGGCTTTTTCCAAATTAAAGAAATCTTACCCACAACATACAATGTTTACAAGGACCAACAAAGAATTCTGCCTATGGTAAATGAAATGGTAATGTAAGGTTCTTGTTTGGAAGAAATAATTGTAATTTGTGCACACAGATTCCAGTGTGAGCAGCTCTGGGGGTGGTGCTGGAGGCAACATTTCAAATATTGGTATGGGCTCTGTATCCAGTTCAGGGTATGTGAGCCCTAGCATCATCACTCTGGACAGCCCTTCTCCACCTGCGACACCACCAGGAACTCAAACGCCATCTGTGCAGCAGTTGCCAAGTCTGCAGATGCCACCTCCAATATTCCCAAATTCAATGTACCTTTCATCTATACCTACATTCCTAGACCTTGATTCAGATTCCAATAGCCCACAGTCATCCAATGCGGCCCCACTTTATCCTCCTCGCTATTGAGTTTCTATGAACCCCTTTGAACATTGCCATGTTGTGAAGCATTTTTGTTCACTGAAACACATGTGATTTGTGTCAAGAGTCCGATTTTGTAATGTCAAGAGACTTTAAAAAAACTGACATTTTCGTTACCCACCTTGTGATAAGTGCTGGAACTGTATATAAATATGTGTATACCAGCGGTTTTCAGTCTTTTTTCTGCTGCAACATGCTTTAACAATGACGTCCACATACCTAATGCACTTTCATGGGAATAATGAAATTTTAGTGAAATAAAAATAAATAAGCACAAATGAACGATTCTTCTTATTAAAAATTGTCATACATACAGGTTACAGTTGCATTATTAATGTGAGTGGTTCATGTACTTATAGAAAGTATTATCATTGGGAGATAAGGGACTGACATAATTTACATAGTGTTAGCCGATTCTTTGACTTGATTGTTTCCAGTGTTGAAAATGCTGCCACACACAGGTGTGAAGTGAAGAAGGGAAGGTAAAATATTCAGAACTTAACAGTTTCAGGGTCCTAATTTTTCAGAGAAATCCAAATGGAATCAATAGACATGTCTTCAAATTTTGATTTAAGAGTTGTACCTGAAGAAACTTAAGTCACTTCTTCTTTTTCTGCAAGTGTTAGATCTGATGCCATGTTTATATAAAGTGCATAAGAAGCTCAAAATGGTATTTTAGTAATTAGCTAGTGAATCACGTGGATGGTCCAATTTCTCGCAACACACCTAGCAACTACTTGCGACAGATGGTTTAAGTGCTGGTGTATACCATAAGAAGAAAAACAAAATGCTACTTTTATACGGTAGTCATCTTGATATATTATTTTATATTGTGTTGTGTATTTGTGAAAGTGTTCTGAAATATACGTAGATCTTACTTTTATTCTTTCTGTTACTGAGTTTTACTTTTAGTGCTTACGTAGGTGTATCGAAAAGTTTCGAGACTAATTCCACAGAATGCCAACGGATTGCAGTATGTGAATGCGTGCACTGTGCTTGGGAGCAGGGAATGTTGCCACTCAGTATGCCAAGTGGCGTCGCTGTGTGAACATTGGGAGTTGCACAACACGAGTGTTTGTCACCACGTGTGCCTTCACATTTGCAATTTCAGCATGGACGTGAAACTGGAGCAGAAAGCAAACATCAAATTCTGCGTGAAACTCTGCAAATCTGGAGCAGAGACTTTTGAAATGATACGACGTGCGTATGGAAAATGAGGCCATGAGTCGTGCGAGGTGTTTCGAGTGGCATGCGCACTTCAAGAGAGGCAAAACATCACTCAAAGACGATGAGAGGTCAGGGCGACCTTACACGAGCTCAACACCTAGAAATGTGGAAACAATTGGGCGGCTTGTGCATGAGGATCATTGGAGAACCATTAAGGACATTGCTGCAATCGTTAATGTGTCATACGGAACAGTGCAGACAATTTTCATGTGTGATTTGCACATGCATTGCATTGCTGCAAAGTTTGTGTCCAGGCTTCTGACTCCCAAACAGAAAGAACACCGTGTTGCAATTTGTCAAGATCTTCATTAGCACGCCCTGGATGACCCATCCTTCATGTTGAGGGTCATCAATGGGGACGAGAGCTGGGTCTATGGGTATGATCCCGAGTCTTTGCAATGGAAGAGCCCAGGATCCCCAAGACCAAAGAAGGCGAGGCAGTGCCACACCACGACCAAGAGCATGCTCATCATGTTTTTTTGACATTCGAGGCATTGTGCACCATGAATATGCCCCCGAAGGCCAGACCGTGAACGCCGGGTTCTACTGCAATGTTCTTCGCCATCTGAGGGAGGACATTCGGCGAAAACGACCTGAACTGTGGTGTGCGTGCAATTGGCTGCTCCATGATGACAATGCACCCTCTCACCATGCTCTTGTAACATGTGAGTTTCTCACCCACAACAGCATTATCACACTTCTGCATCTGCCTTACTCACCGGATTTGGCTCCTTGCAACTTCTTCCTCTTCCCGAAGATGAAGCTGCAAGAAAAGGGTCGCCACTTTGACAGAGTGGAGGATATCCAGCGGGAATCACAGAATGTTCTTGGTACGCTTCGAGACCAGGACTTTCAGCATGCGTTCCAGCAGTGGCAATGGTGCTGAGATCGATGTGTCGCTGCACAGTGGGACTATTTTGAAGGGGATGCTGCCCAAACTTAAATCAAGTAAATACATTCTAGTCTATAGGTCCAGTCTCGGAACTTTTTGATACACCCTTGTAATTTCTTTCTGTCTCCTTTTCTTGTCCCCCTCCCCCATTTGTGAGAAATATTTTGGTGGCAGTTGTCATTTGAATTAATACAAACCCAGAAATATTTCCACGGCCTTCAAGTGAACTTGCACATGTCCCTTGTTTTGTGTTTACTGTTATTTTCCATTTGTTTTAGTGCTGTGTTAAAATCAGTTATTTGAAAATATTCTAAGAAATAAAACGTTCAGAAGTTCAGAGTTTAAATTATTTGCAGTGTCTACATGATGTGACTGAATGCTGACAAATGCAGCAAGTTTTGTTCTTAAATATATATCTATACCTCTGTTATTTCAGTTCAAGTGATACTGAAGAGGTCACTGCACAGTGTGAAATGTTCTCAGTATTGTTTCATTCTTGGGGAAATGAATGGAATCTTGCCCATTAAAGGGAATTCACTGTGTTGCATTATGCTAAGTGTTGTTACATGCATAGAATCAAAACAGATTTAATTCATTGAATCAGGTATAACAGAGAGTACACAACACCGTATATATTGTGCTGTACACAAACATGTCAGCCCCATGCCACTGTGATGGAGCTTCTTACACAATTTTTGGTTTGTACACAATGTTTTCATTTTCTTATAGCACATGTATAGACGGTATCAATCTAAGCTGACATACATAGAGGGTAAAAGTCATATGTTCTTGTAAAATCAGATGTAATTAAAATTACTGTATATGTAAAAATTTGTATTTCCATTGCCAAAGATTTTCAGATGAACCTATAAAAATAACCATAAGATTTTTTGTGTATTGCACAGTTACATATATAAGACCAACAAAATGCACTTTGAGTCAAATCTGTGCATTTTATTATTATATACTATTTTCTTCTAGCTTGTGTTCATTTAAACAGTACATGTTTGGATGCAAATGCTGTATGTATAGTGTACTGCATGTATCTTTATATATACATCAATTATGTTAGTTGAACATACACCTGTCAGTATTTTACTCCTTCAGGTTCTAGCCAACAGTTGTATTGTGTACATAAAACTTCCTGCAGTGTCTGATACATTAACTATTCATTCTAGTGAGGCTAGAGATGTTAGTGTGCATGTTTTTTTATACTTGGTTCTCCCAGATGATGGCTCAGATAAGCCAAAACATGTAAGATAAACACAGAATTCTTTGTGCTGTGAAATGTTACACCAACTTGCAGGGAAAAAAAAGTTTTGTATTTGGACAGATGGTCACAAAATAATGTGAATTTATAGTCTATATGAGTCTAATAACCATAGTTGTAGTACACCACATTGGATGTAAGGGTCCTTTGTAGATAATGTGAGATACCTGTTAGCCTGAGAGTGCAGTTGTCCATTGAAAAATCATCTTCACTACCAAACAACAAATATGAATTTAATTATGTTGCTTGTAGTGTGTATAAAGTTACTATCTAAAATCACTTTAATTATCAACCAACAAATGCACTTACATAAAATTTCACATTAAAACACTTAAAATTGCTCCGGCATGTTTCGATCCTGAGATCATCTTCAGGGAGCTACGTTGCTCCTTGCTAAAGTCATTTTAAAAACATTCACAAAATAATTCCATTATATTAACAGGGTGTTGTGGCAGCATATCTGTAATATAAATTATACTTAATAAGTAATTGTCAAAATAGTTTAGTAAGAATGTCAAAATAACACATATTAATAAGGATTTTTATATATGCAAATAATTAGGCTGTTTGGATTGCAAGTTTATCCTTACCGTGTTGTGTAAGAGTACATTGTTGGGAATGTGTCTGGCTATGGTGTGCGTCGTGTGTTGTGTAGTGAGAGACTGGCTATTGATTACATGGGAGGATTCTTGCTGTGCCTGTGAGTTCATTGAGGGGGTTGGTGTCACTGACCTGTTGTTCAGTAATCAATATGATATGTTGATGGAATACTTGCATATATAAGGCCTCCCAACAGTTCATGCATGTGCCTTTTCGACATGTCTTCAATAGTTGTAATGTACCTGCCATTGTTCCGTATTCATGTCTATTTTGTAAAATGTGCAGAGCACAGGCAGAGAGTGGATTGTTGGTTCTTATATATCTTATATGTTCTTTGTGTCTTATATTTATAGATTTTCCTGACTGTCCAACATAAACATTATTACACGTTTTGCATTTTAATTTATATATTCCACTTGGATTTGTATTAGTCTGCCTTTCAGATAATTGTTGGATGGTATTGGTTGCCCTGTATGCTATGTTCAAATTAGACTGTTTAAATAGATTGGTGATGCATCTTACCATTGGGCTGAAGTAAGTGAAGGTTACCCATTTTTTGTTATGTGGAACTGTTGAGGGGTATTGTTGGCGTTTCTTAGCTATCAATTTTGTCCTGAGATCATTTATGGTGTTTATTGGATATCCATTGTTTTTAGCTATAGTAAGTATTGTATTCTGTTCTTTTTGTTTTGATTTTTCTGTGATGGGAAGTGTTATTTATTATTCTGTGTATATAGTATCTAATTGCTGCTATTTTATGCTCATATGGATGACTAGAGGAAAATTGAATGGTGGTATCAGTACATGTGAGTTTTCTATATATACTTATGTCCATACTGTTGTTGTTTCTATGTATGGCAATGTCCAAATAATTTAATGTGTTGTTTTCTTCCGTAGACATTTGAAACTGAAGGTTCTTATCTATCATTAATTTCATGTAAGATTGTGTGCTCATTTGTTTTGCTTTGATCATGTATAATTACAATATCATCAACATATCTTTTATAATATGCTATTTCTTTGCTATCTAGCCATTGTTTTACATATGTTTCTTCTATATATTGTAAATATACCTCAGCCATTGTACTGGATATGGGGGAATCCATTGCTATTCCTTTTTTAGGTTGGAAAAATTGTTCATTGTACTGAAAGTAATTTTGTTTCATGATTGTTTCAAGCATATATGATGCTTGTATGATTAATTCACTGTCATTAATATTCTTATTTAGCCAGAATTTTGTGGTTCTTATGATTCCTTGAATTGGTAGATTTACATATAAATCTTTTATATCAACGGTAATTGTTCTCATTTGTTCATTAGTTTGCATTCTTTTTAGTTCCTCTGTGATTTCCTGTGAGTTTTTTGTATTGTATGTGTATGGTAGGCAGAATAATAGCCTAATTATTTGCATATATAAAAAGTTTTCATTAATGTATGTTATTTTGACATTCTTACTAAACTATTTTGGCAATTAATAAGTATAATTTATATTACAGATATGCTGCCACAACACCCTGTTAATATAATGGAATTATTTTGTGAATGTTTTTAAAATGACTTTAGCAAGGAACAACATAGCTCCCTGATGTTAGGATCGAAACATGTGGGAGAAATTTTGAGTGTTTTAATGTGAAATTTTATGTAAGTGCATTTGTTGGTTGATAATTGCTGTGATTCTACAAAATACACGGTGCAACAATAAGGATTACTATCTAAAAATTTATCAAACACTATGCTCATAATACGTTTCAAAAGATTTATTATACAGTCAAACTACATTCCAACATGTTTTGAATCATTTTGTGAGCATAGTGTTGGATACATTTTTATATAATATATGGAGCTACAATCCAGCTTGCCCACTGTGTGGTTACCAGTAAACAGAATTTGTGAAACACAGGGCTCCTTTATAGAAATATGGCAACCATGCAGTATATGAGCATATCAAAATATTCGTATCTCAGCAAAGTCCACGTGCTACCTCTTTGTACAATAGATACCAAACTTTTCACCTGGTCGTTTGGCGAGATCTTCCCCACAGTGAAACATCAGATAATACTGTGGAGTTTGGTCGATTAACTTATCGATTGGACTACGGTTTGTGTCACATGTGTGTACTATGTCTTTTCCAGAGATGGCAGGCGAATCCGCATAACACTACTGTGGTCTAGTGGTCAGAGTTTCTGGCTACAGATACAGAGGTCCCGGGTTCGATCCCCGGCGCTACCAGATTTTCCGAGTAGTATTGGGTCTGGAACAAGGTCCACTCAGCCTCGTGAGGGCAATTGAGGAGCTACTTGAATGAAAAAAGTAGCGGCTCCAGGTTTAGAAAACAGAGATTAACGGCTGTGGGGACCCGTTGCGCTGACCACGTGACACCCCTCTATCCGCAAAAGTTGGCACTA
>Ga0123354_10003282_pt1 | contig 22237 bp, 10 predicted proteins | sample TergutLab28metaG_2_FD_97872 | JGI IMG/M metagenome (GOLD analysis project Ga0123354, IMG submission 97872) | Labiotermes labralis P4 segment gut microbial communities from Petit-Saut dam, French Guiana - Lab288 P4 | ecosystem: Host-associated > Arthropoda: Insects > Digestive system > Gut ... | reverse complement strand
GAGTGGTTTTTATAACCGAGATGTAGTGTTTACTGTGCAGTACGGACTGAATTTACGTGTAATGTATATTAACCCTTCAAAGCCCAGTGGTCACTATATGTACCGCCAGTTTAACATTCAACAGTCCTCTACGTTCTGCCCACACAGTGTGTTTATGTGTTTTGTGTGGATCTCAGAACAAACAGCTGTTATTTCCCTATACAGCTGACTTTTTTTTATAACCGAGACGGAGTGTGTTTACTGTGCATACGGACTGGATATTTAAATGTAATTCAGTTTTAAAAAGTCTTTAAACGGTTAAATTATATCACCTTATGTTTAGTGGAGATGTAGCTCCACGTATTATTAGCCTCGGCAGTACATGGCGGTGATTGATCAGCTTCACACTCCTGTTGCTTTACCTCCGAGCAAACAGCCTCCTGTGCCCAATGGGTAGGCTGACTGGGCCCCAAAGTCGGTCTGTACACGGTGCAGTCTGCGGAGATCGAACCGTACCCGATCGGCCATATTGTAGTTTGGTCATTGCAATGACTGAGCTATCCCGTCTCAGACAGTGTTTTGGGAGAAACCACCTTCCTTGCGTATAGGCAACAACAAGTGAAGTTGTAGTTTAGTGCATTTTTATCGTAGGGTCTTCATGTAAGCAGGAATGTAATTTAGTAACTTTTGTATGCCGACTGTCTCTCTGACCTTTGCCCTAAGAGTAACTGCAGTCACGGTAGACTTATTACGAAATCGAGTGTCAGATTCTGCACTTCAGCTTGCCCCTCTTCATACACATGCTCATATATAGCTTCTAAACGGGCCTCGCACGTTCTTGAACATATTTCGCAACATGGCGATGTAGTTCTTGTCCTGCAGTACTGGAAACTTTTCTTCGAATTTTGCCTCGCAAATCTTGCACACAATGTGCATTGTCCCACGCTTCCAGTTCTTCTGTTAATTTCCTGGATAGTTGTCGGAATTAATTTAACGTAACGGTTTGAGTTTGTTCGAGAACATGGGCCGTACGACTTTTCGCTTACTCGCTGCGGCATGAGGCAATGTAAAGAGAAGTTCAGAAAACACATTGGGACCTTCCTAACACCAACATCTGTCATTAGGACTGTTTACTTTTCTACTCAGAGTAAACTATCAATCGTCAAAGAAAAATACAAACTCGGTGTTTTATTTTATGCGGCAATGAACCTGTGTTGCCACAATTTAGGCAGCACTAAACCTGTGTTGCCATATTTTATGCGGCACTGAACCTGTGTTGCCACATTTTATGCAGCACTGAACCTGTGTTGCCACATTTTTCCACTAACTTCATCACGGCACTGTTACGACAAATAATGACACAAATCTGTCTGCGACATTTTTGTCCGTGACGTTTACTGTTCGGAATTATTGCCAATTAACACTTTTTACTCAACAGATAACATTTTTGAGAGGCATTAATGTGCTGTGTGAGAATACGCACATAAAGCTGACCAGTTTGCTGTAGTGTAGGTGAGATGACTTACTTTTCGGCCGACTTGCATTGCTTATTCGGAATCGTATGTCCCTGTGTTCGGAGAAACTATTAACCTTTTGACGCCTAATGTCAACTATAGTGGTCGTACCGCATCGCTAACCTCTAAAGTTGCAATTTGTATATTTATTCAACAAATATAGGTACTGAATATTTTAAACATGGTGTATACTCTCCGTTTTTTACTCTTCAAAATGCAGTTTGTTTCATAATTCTAACGTATTTGGTTCCTGTATTATTCACGTTTTACATACAGGATGTGCTAAAATTAAAAAAATGATTCCGGCGCCAAAAGGTTAAAGATACGCCCTGTATTTCGACCATAATTATGAGATGTAACGGTGCGGTAGCTCACGTACTTAGGCGCTGTCTTCTTAGTACGGAGGCCCGGGTTGTGTACCAGATGTCTGTGAGATAACTGGTGGGTGAAGTGGCAAAAGAGCATGATTTCAGGCTTCCGCCGCGAAGTAGGTGACAACTGAGCTCTTCAGAGCCATTACGCAGAGAGTAGTGCTAATTTCTTACCGATGTTTCGGGACAACCTATCGGTCCCATCTTCATAGGTCAAGAAATAAAAAAAAAGAAAAGAAAACGAACACCCTGAAGATGGGTCCGATAAGTTGTTCGGAAACGTCGGTGGGAAATTACAACTACTCGCTGAGTTATAACCCAGAAGAGCGCATTTGTCATCTGGCAAAACAAACAGCTTATTATTTTAAGAGCTTTTTCTATTCACCATTCCACCATTGCTCCGTACCCTCTATCAAGGCACACAGCCCTAACCATGCTGCAAATTATCACATCTTTGGTCCTTCGGGTGGAGACTTCATGACCGGTGCTTGGTAGGTCACTTTGTAACTCACAGTCATATCAGTTCAGTATGTATGCTCTTATTCCAGTTTACACGAGCGCCCTTAATTGTAATGAAATTCATTGCATTGATTTACAAAATAATTAGTAGGCTTGTGTATTAGCTCTTTTGGTTGTTTCGGCACACTGGATTTACTTGTGCGCACTTCAAAGCCTATTGTAATGCTAATAGTCTTAGCCTTTTATTGTTTTTGTCGATTACGGGAGGAGGGTGAGGAAGTGGGCTGTGCCATTGTGGATTTACCGTGTGGATTGACAGAGACTCCTTCAGGAAATATATTTGTGCTTGTAGTGAGTAGCTGTGTGGGCATGCGCAGTGAATTATGTAATGTGCAGCACAAACTCGTCGGAACATGATACCATGTCACTCACATAGAATACTGTAACTAAACCAGTATGTGGAATATCTTCGTTCATACCGTTTACGGAATTTTAAAATACAGGGTCATTATTTTATCTGACAAATATAATCCGTCATTTCCTGTCGGCCCATCTGTCCTATTAACGTAGCCGCACTGTATTCGTTAGGTATCCCGTTGTGTTATATGGCAATATAAAGGCTTAGTACCTTCGACACAACAATTTAGTTACGTTCTTTATTAGTTTGTATTATTTGGCAACATTTTTGATCATACTTAATCATCTTAATACAGGCCTTTGTTAGAATTAAAAAGTGCAGATATACAATTGCTTTAATCGTGTTAGTAATTCAGATCTCAATTTCCTACGATATAAAATTGATATCTGAATGATTAACACAAGTCACGTAGTTGTTTATCTGTACTTTTAGTTTTGATGAAGATCCGGCGATGATGGCCCAAAACACGTCACCAAATAAAAATTAGTACAGGACATCGCTGAACATTTGTGTCGACGGTGTCGTCTGTACAGTGGACTCATTCACTCACTCACTCACTGTCTACGCACGCAGTGAGCTATGGGTAGGAATTGACAAGTGACAATCGGCATTTCGATGACCCTGTACTGTACCATACTGTATTTATAAGTGAAATAACTGTAAAACACTTGCATTTAGGCTACTTTACATCTAGGAGACTTATGCCAGCTTCATGTGTTGGACGCGTCGACCTGCAGTCTTTTACAGTTGCGTTCAGGTTACTGTAATTATTAGGTTGGGGAACTGAAGGAAGATGTCTTTGGCGGGGCATATGGCAGGAGGAGAGAAGATAGGACTGGCATTGGGTGGGGAGAACCTGGAGCAAGAGACCACTTGGAAGACTTAATTGTAGATGGGAGGATAACATTAAAATGGATCTTAATTAAATAGGATTGGAAGTTGTTGACTGGATTGTCTGGTCTCAGAACAAACTAGAGCCAGGCTGCTGTGACCAGGGACTAGTTCTGGGCTGCTGTGACCAGTCACTAGTGCCGGGATATCGTGACCAGTGGCTAGTACCAAGCTGCTGTTAGCAGGGACTAGTGGCAGACTGCTATAACCCGGGAATAGTGCCGGGCTGCTTTGACCAGGGACTAGTTCTGGGCTGCTGTGACCAGGGACAAGTGTTAGGATATCGTGACTAGTGCCGGGGAGCTGTGACCAGGCAGTAGTGCCAAGCTGCTGTTAACAGGGACTAGTGCCAGACTGCTGTGATCAGGGACTAGTGCAAGCTGCTGTGACTAGGGAGTAGTGCCGGGCTGCTTTGACCAGGGACTAGTTCCGGGCTGCTGTAACAAGAGACTAGTGCCGGGCTGCTTTGACCAAGGACTAGTTCTGGGCTGCTATGACCAGGGACTAGTGCCACGATACCGTGTCCAGGGGCTAGTGCCAAGCTGCAGTTACTAGGGACTAGTGCCAGGCTGCTGTGACCAGGGACTAGTTCCAGGCTACTATGACCAGAGACTAATTCTGGGTTACTGTGGTCAGGGACTACTGCCAGGTAAAGAAACTGCAGGTTCCATAAATTAGGGGGAATTTCTTCACGAGCTGAGGAACTAATTAGCTTCTCAGGAAGGACTCTGCTCCATGGAGATAGGTGAGAAAAGCTGTCTGCATCTCTCGTGCCTTCCTGCCCGCACGACACACAGCTTGGCCCTTACCTACAAAACTAACCACATCCAATCCGGTCGCTCGGCAGATGCCCCATTTTGTATAACAAATGAGAAGTGGGATTGAGCTCTTCAGGCCAGGAGAGGATTATTGTAATGTTGCTGCATTACGCGCATCGCTGTAAGCTGCAGCTTTTTAAATAATTTCGTATTTGCTTTGGCTTCGTCCAGTTGACACAGGAGAGGGCCGCCAACACTAATAATTCATTCACTTACCCGGTGTCTATTTGTTTCTGTCAGCCAATCGCATGTCACGACGTCACTTTACGACGCCTACTTTCTCACGAAATGAAGAGGAAATCCAGTTCCGCGGTCAAGGAAGTAACGCATCAGTTTCGTATGCAGGAGGTCCCGGTTTCAAATCTCGGTCCTCGGACCCACTACCGTGAATGCGGTTCTTGGTATTTTTCCTCGGTATCTCCACGTAACTTACAGTACGTCACCTTACAACAGATCACGACCAGTCCTTTCCACATCAATTTCAGTTGCCTCTTTAGGTAATCCTATAATTTTTTCCCCTGTGTCGCAACAGCCCCACTCGGGTCTAGGCCGCCTCATTTTTTAGGTTTCGGGATTACACACAGGCACACAACTCTCGGTAGGACTCCTCTGGATGAGGGATCGGCCCGTCGAAGAGACCTCTGTTTGACAACACACAGCACTCACAAGAGACAGCCAGCCAGCCAGCGGCGGCCGACCTACACCTTAGACCGTGCGTTCACTGGGACCGACAATCCTATCGTTGGACACTGTAAAAACCTGACGAATTGATAACGTCATTAGGCTTTTTAAGGCTCAAATATATCATAAGGATTCAGTTCGTACCTCACAGAGAACACATACTTTAACCATTAAGAAGGCTAGTCTATGAATTCTGTATGGGGATAAATCATTGCTGTTGATTGTGAGAATCATGCATACCGCAAATACACTGTGTGGTCAAAATACCGGGCTTTTGGCCTTAAACTTTATGGTATATATGTGTATATATGTATATATATATATATATTAACTGCCAAGCTTTAAAAGCTTGAAGCCGGTGAGGAAAGACTCAATACAATGGCCAATACGAACAACTAATAATGATGATGAAGATAATAATAATAATAATAGAAAAAATAATAGTGTCATTAGTAATTAAATAAATATTGACAATAATACTTTGTCACCATCTAGTATTTCATTTTTGATCATAAGGAAGCACTTACCAGTGCTTTGAAGACTAAAAAAAATAGGCTTTCTAGGTATTACGTAATTTTGTAGCGCGTTCGCATAACCATTGTTGCAGTGAAAACTCACCAATGCGTTCAGTGTGTGCCGTTGAGCCACGTGTCACTGTCAGGTATGTAAGAACACCGACTGTTGCACAACAATGCCTTTACGGCAAGTTACGTCGCCTGCAACAATAAACCGTAAGTCGGTGTGTTGTATCTGCAGGTTGGTAACTGACAATTCATGCGTTTCCACCTGGACAGGTACTGAGGAATACTGCCGAGCGGAAGCAATGGGTGTTTTTACTGGGGTGATAAGTTGTACAGCCGTTGAGAAGAAACAACAGAATTTATTGCGTTGACTTCCAGGAGGTACTGACTGATCTTGATGCTTGACTTCCAGTTTGAGAGTGCCTTGTCAGGCTTGGGAAACAAGTAATTAAACTGAATATAACCATTACAACATCAGACCCGAACAATGACGTGGCTTACAAAGATTTGCAAAGATTCCAATTAAAAGGATTATTCCAATTAAAAATAATGTTTTAGGGAAACATTATTTACACAGAATCCAATTAAAAGCAATGGTTTTAGGGAGCAGAAATATAATATCTCCCCTCCGGGTCAGGGGGGTAGACTACCGCTCTGGGTCGGAGTTCCAACTGCCATAACAATAAAGTTGATACGGGCCTGTCCCCTTCTCTTCTGACCTCAGGGTGACACATAGTTATCGTCTGGTTTGAAGTCTAAGTCTTTGGAAATATTACGAAATTACATTGTTGCAACATTCATGAAATTGAATTGTCAAGGTACTGCTTACATACGACAATTACTGTCTTACATATGACTATACTTCTGTGTATGTAACATTTCGTATAAGTACAACTATATATTCCTCCTCTTTAATACGTCATTACCTCAATTTATATAATATTATATATAAGTAATACCTGTATATAATATATAACACCTGTATATAACAGTTAACACCTGCATATAACAGTTAAGTAACGCCAGTATATAACAGGTGTTCCTGCACAAACGAACGTTCCTTTGTTCACTGTCGTCTGTAGACGTACAGTTTGGCTAAACAGATCGTAGTGACAGGTAAGTCGTTGGGAAGTTTCTCAGCTTGTGTAAGCGTTGCGTAAACCATTTTACGAGATCAGGCGGAACTAATTAATTATGAAGCAGTGAGTATTAAATATGACGACTGTGTGTCTGTATTCTTGCCTTAGTCAACCGGCATGCAATTCGAATGTAGCATTATACTGACATTTGTGGCGTGTCGGACAGTACCATATTTTTCCCCTTTACCTCATGAACGGCATGATTTTCCCCCCCAAAAAAGTGTCATTGAATGTGAAATGTATGTTTTGATTTTCTCTACAACTTTTGTCTGAAACGTTTCTCATTCTGAGAAGAATTCAGCGAGATATTATCATAAATGTACATTTGTCTTCATGTAAAGTCCCCGTTGTTCTTGTCAGATGTTATGAAACTTGAATTTATCGATTTTCGTAAAAATCCTTAAATATAAAGTTTCATGAAAATACGTCCAATTGGAGCCGAGTTATTTCATGCGAACAGACGGGCGGACGGACGGACGGACGGACAAACGGACAGGCAGACAGACAGACAGATATGACGAAGCTAATAGTCTCGATACACAATTTGTCGAACGTGCCAAATGTTCATAACCTACATTATAGAAGAGGATCTCTTTCGTTCCGCACGGAGTGCAGTCTGTTAGCATCTGAAAGCCTACTCGTTGAATGTTGTGTAGGGATGAAATGAAAGGCAAAGTAACTAAACTAAAGGTTTTGTAGGGACATAATGGGCGTTTATTGTAAGAATGATATGCAATAACTACGTACTTTATGTGGGCTAAATTCAGACTTTTTAATGTTAAACTTGGGGATACTGTACTGTACGGACTACAAAATTATTGTGTATGATGGTTTAAGCCCTGATAGGGTCATTTTTGACGGAAATTCCCTTTCGAACAAGAAACTGTACCTCCTGTATGATTTGGACTCTAAGCATTATGTCATTACCAACCTCAAAGCTGCAATGGCCAAGAAGTACATATATAATGCTTGTGACACATTGTACGACAAAAACACACAAGTGTGACAAACCTTGCTCCTCCTGTACGGCGACACCACCCTGTATGAAAGATCAGTCAAAATATTGTGGTACATGCAACAGGTGGTTCCTGAGTGAGAAATATTTTCAGAATCATTTGACCCTCGAAGTGAAAGGCAAGCTAGTCTCTCAGTGGAGACAAGTATGCCGAAATAGTAGTTTTACAGTAACTGGTGATTAAAAACATGAATGCTTCAAGAGATTTTGTAATTATTGCAATAAAAGGCAATCTTCCGGCCACTTTTGCTACGTGGCTCCACTGAAACCTAGCAAGCTGACAGACCGGTTTCTGTATGTTTTCTTTTATACGGAGTGCACACAGGACCTTGAAAAGCACGATGGCTCCTTTGAGCATATTCCCAAAGTCATATGTGCTCAGTAGAAGTGTTCAAAGTGCGAAGAGGTAGATGACTTGAGTGTCGATTGTAAACAGTGTGCTAAGCGTACCCACGTGTTTTGGGCAGAAGACCCTGTAGGTAAATTTATTGATTATGTCCAGCAGTCCAGACCATTCGCGGACAAGATTTACATCATATCACATAACTCTCGTGGACACGACGCACAGTTTCTGCTACGAAAGTTTCTGGAGCAGAGATGGACACCCCAATTGATAATGGAAGGTATGAAAATTCTTAGCATGGTTGTTGAGATTCTGCACTTTTTGGATTCTCTGAATTTTCTGCCTATGAGTCTAAAGAGCATGCCCAAATCATTTGACCTCACATGTAAATAGGATTATTACCCTCTCTTTTTTAATACGACCAAGAATTTGGACTATGTGGGCCCTAATCCCGAACCCAGATTCTCTGGGGCAGACTACAAGTCAGGCAATGATCGAGCCCAATTTTTGGAATGGTACTAGGAGCAAAAAGACAACATTTTCTGCAATAAGCAGGAGCTCTTGGCCTACTGCATGGACGATATCAATGTACTGAGGCAGGCATGCTGTGCATTTAGGAATTTGTTTTTGAAATTGGTGAAAATGGACCCCTTTCGGCAAGCTATTACCATATCGTCCATTTGCAACAAGGTGTTCCGGATGATGTTTCTGAAACCGAACACTGTAGGTATTATCCCGAGATGGGGTACCGAATGGGAGACAGACAGATGAGATTATGTGGAAAACCTGTGTAGAGCCGGAGAGGCCAAGATGACAATATAATACAGTGCATGCGCATTGCATGCTGGATACGTGAGGCTACAAACACATACTCAGAGTGTGTAATATATAATTATTGGTTTTCCACTGCAACAATTGTTATGCAAAAGCGCCGCAAAGTGCGTTATGCGTATATTGCGTGCCTTGTTAATATAACCTTTTACTGTGCTATGGTAGGGAGATTTAGTATTAAAACTTAAAAAAAATAAAATAAAATTACATAGTAGAGTAGCCCTTCGAGTGTCGTTATACGGCGGCGAAAATTGGGCCATTAGTGCAAGATACGCAAGAAGAATAATAACAGGTTGCACTGGGACGGATTATAAAGTAGATGTGGGGATTGGAAGGGAATTAAATGTAACCCCAATTTTGGACAAACTACAGGGCTACAGATAACATTGGATACGAAAAGTAAACAGAAGGCCTCGTAACAGATTGCCCAGGACAATAAAAAAAAGTACACACCAAAAGGGCAAAAGAAACAAAGGGAGACGACAGAAGATACTTCTGATTGTGTGTGAGACCGGAACCGGTCAAAAGGTGGCCCAACTGCTTGGTACCTGGAAGATGATAATGATGACGAAGATTCTATCAAAAGTCAGGTAGTTTGTGGAGGAGTGTTGAGAAATAATATTACGAAGTTATACTTTGTTTTCCTTCTTAAAAATATCACCACCAGCTGCAAACCAGTTAGCTTCTCAAGAAGGACTCTGCACCATGGAGTAAGTAAGTATTACTATCACCACCACCATCACAGTACCATCACTACCACCACCACCATCTTCAATACCATCACCATCACAACCATCACCACCAACATAACCACCACCACAATCACCATTAACACCATCACCATAACCACCACCACAATCACCACTACCACCATCACCGTAACCACCTCCAACATAACCACCACTATAATCACTACCACATCCACCACCATTACTACCACAACCACCATCATCACCACCACTATCACCACCATCACCACTACCACAACCACTATTACTACAACAACCAACACCATCATCACCATAATCACCACCACCATCACTACTACCACAACCACCACCATTACTACCACAACCGCCATCATCACCATCACCACCACCACCACCATCACAACTACCACAACCACCACCATTCCTACCACCACCATCATCACCACCACCACCACCACCACATCCACACCACTACTACCACCACCACTACCACCTTCACCACCATAACCACCACCACTACCACCACCATCACCACTACCAACACCATTACTACCATCACCACCGTTATCACAGGATAAGCTCTCATCCTGTTCCATGTAAAGGATTTAAACAGTTTTGCCAACTTTCTTTTTCACGTATATCGCATCTTACTTTTGGCGGCAGAACAGCTTCGAGAATCGCCTCATTTCATAGTTCTTTATTACGTTATCGGCTGTGCCGTTGCACGTTCTGCCGCAGCTCTGCAGGCCCCCGGATGAGCCCTAACTACGTTTGGCAAACTTCACACCGGCGCTCAAGTATCCGCTGCCAGTGTAATTGTTCCGCTCGCTCACTGTCCCGCACATTTCACTCTCTACGTTTCCTTCACACGACTCTACGAAGAGCTTCTTGTTGCATGATTGAATTTCAGATTTCTTATTCCTAATTCTGAACTTTTAACTTTTTCCACTTCAACTTATCTTTCTCCCATCCCACGTGAACGATTCAATTGTGAAGCTTTATATTACGTTAAGACGTTTCGTGTATTCTCTGTCCACTGAAAGTGTCTCGGCCTTACTGCAGAAGTGAAGGCAATTGTATAAAGAAAAGAGAAGGCAACCCCTTGCAGAACCAAACCGAGTTTCAGCGTGTGTGAAATAAATTCTAACATTTCACCAAACTCTCTTTACCGTTCTTGCTGTTGTCGTTTTGGGCTGTGGGAGTTTATTTGCGATAGCAGTCACCGAGGGTCAGATTTAACCGAGGAATGAAAGTATTGCCCCTACGGGGGAGCAGATCACGAAAGGGCAGTCCATTCGAACCACGAAATGGGCCGTGGTCATGGCTGTTATAGAGTGTTACAAAACTAGGAATACCATGTATGGATTCAGTAGGAACATAAACAAAGTTGGATATGGGAGAGTGGACAGGATGCAGGAAAGGGTCAAATGGGGTCCGCTATGGATATGATTATGTACTTCCGGGTTAAATAAAACTGGAGAATCGAATGTCACAGTCAGGTCGTCTGCAGTCCTGATTCGTATTCGGGTGATGCCCAGTTATCATGTCCGAAATTCTTGGTTTTCCTCAGCCTTTCGAAACGTCGATGTCAGTGGCGAATCTTGATCTTGAGGTCAGGTCTAGTGCAAAGGTGCATTATGCGGCATTGTACCGTTCCTCTAGACTTGACCTCAGGATCTGGATTCGCCACTGGTCTTTGTTACACTTCTGACTTGTTTTATCGGCACCCTTGCACATTTTCCTCTCAGTTCGTTATTGACCTTTCTCCCGCCACTAGACGCAAGATGTTCTGAGCTGTTTAACCCTTTGAAGTCCAGTTGTCACTATGTGTACCACCAGGTTTTACATTCAACAATTCTACGTTCTGCCCACACTGTGTATTTATGTATTTTATGTGGATCTGAGAACAAACAGCGATTATTTTCCTATACAGCATTAACTGGTTGATTTTTATAACCGAGAAGAAAAGTGTTTACTGCGCGGTGCGAACTTTACTTACGTGTAATATATATTAACCCTTCAAAGCCCAGTGGTCACTATATGTACCGCCAGTTTAACATTCAACAGTTCTACTTTCTGCCCACACTGTGCATTTATGTGTTTTGTGTGGATCGAAGAATAAACAGCGATTATTTCCCTATACACCATTAATTGATCGGTTTTTATAACCGAGACGGAGAGTGTTTACTGCGCGGTACGAACTGGGTCTTTAAATATAATTCAACTTAAGCTTAGGCTGTATCTTCACCTACAAGCTGCTCCCAACAGAAGGAGAAACGAGCGAAACCTGTGATCCTTCAAAAGCAGTGCTGTTTTGTAATCGGGACAGCATAGGATTGAGAGTAATTTTACGCAGCCTTTGAAGTTTTGAAGCATCATGAAGAAAATAAGGTATGGTGCAGTTCTTGAACAGTTTAGTGACCATCAGCTTGTCAAGAATATTCTGCTTCATATATTTATTCAGTGTCATGTTTCCTGAAAATGAGGAATCCTAAAATTGTGGCGTGGCTGATATCTTGTGGCCTGGTAAGTAGGTACAGGCGTCCCGAAGGAACCTTCCGCTGCGGTATTCGGAATAGGGGACTTTTACCCTGGAACGGAGCAAACTGATGTAGTGGTAACGCTATAGACTTACACGCGGAAGGTGCCCATCTCGAATCTCGGCCAGGACACTACTCTAACTTGAATATGCGGTGGTTTGCCTCAGGTCCTTCAAGAAAATACATGGGAAGGCACTTGTTCAGCTCACGATCGCTTGTTTCATAATATTTTCAGTTCATCATTCATCTACCTTTACATCCTTTTACACTATGAAGTTTGAGGAAACTGATAGCAGCGTAAATTAATCCTGAAGATGGAACCGGTTGGTTAGTTGAGGCATTCGTTCCAGACTACATGATGTCACGGATACACGGTGGCGCGGTCGGTTGAGGCACTGCGCTACAAGTCGGAGGGTCGCTGGTTCGATTCCCGATGGTGTCATTGGACTAGGGCTCTGGGATTGACTCAGCTGCTAACAAAAATGAGTACCAGGAATATTTCCTGGGGGTAATGGCGGACGGTGCGTAGGGCTGACAACCTTACCACCGTCTTGAGCCGATTGTTTTGAACTCTGGGAGCCTCACCCCCCTGGAACCCTCTGGGCCTGTCCAGGCCTGTAATGGGGTTGCTTTACTTTTACCTACCTATGCCATATATCTGTATTCCATTCTTAATACTGACCACAAGTAGTTCAACTATCATACAGTGAGAAATCGTAACTTGCAGACTGTAGAGAGACGGTTGTTGTGGATGTGAATAAATATTTTGAAGTTTCAGGTAGAGAGGGTCATTATTTTATGTGGCAAATATCGCTTGCCACTTTCCTTCGGCTCGTTTATCGCATTACCATGGCCCTCTGAGCCGAACGCCCCACTCGCACAACCGAGCAGCAGCGATAACTGACAAACAGTACGTATTTGTCAGATAGAATAAGAACGCTATAATTACTGTGCAAAAATCGACATTTCGAAATGGCCAGTAACTGAGGATTAGTGTCGGAGATAAACGCTATACTACAGCCTGCCTGCTCTCTGCTGTCTGGTCTCAATAATCCATTATTTTTCATGTGGCCCTTGAGTTCGATGTTCTGCGGATTACATTAATTCAATTTAATGGAATGACGGCATTCAGATAGCAGCCTTTTATTGTTGTGTTTTACCGTTTGGAAATAAATGGATCCCGTACAAACACCCTGAACGAATAATGGAACACGCTGTAGCACGGTGTCCGGTACGTTCGCATTAATGTGGATGAACTGATTCAGCAGTTGAAACTGTGGAGTTCCTTTCTGATGTTCGAGGTGGCGTAATTTCTGTGGTCATGGTGGTGGTTGTTGTTGTTATCAATATCATTGTGTTGTTAAAATATATACAACAGAAAATATTAATTTCCTTTCCATTACGAATCCTGCCCATATCCCTTTATTTACAAGGCAAAATAGACAACAAATACAACTTTAGTGTCACCAGTGCATTAGGACTTAAATCCCGCAGCGAAATCTTTATTAATCCATATTAGTCCAAGTGGCGTGTGTACATTCTTTCACTATTCGCTGGTTAAAACGCGGGTTTTGTGCGCACTTTCTGTATTAGCTTCGTTTACGTGACGTTATTAAGGTCGAGGCCGTTACTTTAAGCGTAAGTAACCGTCACAAAAAAAAGAACTGACTGTCTGGGTTCTTGTGTTATAGCGTCCTAAATGTTTGTCCGTGCGTTTGGACTATAAACACTTAATCTAACGTAGTTAATGCAAAATGTGTTTACGTCTGCGCACTCTGCCGAGAGCCGGTATCTAAATTCTGGGGAGCATGTTGCACCAAAGTAAAAACCCATACGAGACTGTGGGATGCTCTGAATTGCGAATCCTCTTGATGGTTTGAACCCTAAATATGCTGAATAATGTGCTGTCCTTCATGTATCCATTGAAGTGCAGAGGTGATTCGTGTCGACCGCTGTGTGACGCACTGTTGCTGGTAAACAGCAGACAGGGAGCCATTTGGCCATCAGCATGGTGTCACATCCCAGCGGAGTTTGATCTTCAGTAACAGCGCTGTGAGAACCTGAAACCTCGCAAGAGGAGAGACTTTACACTCACTACATGGTATTCACGAGAGGACAGGATGTATTGAGCTTCTGTTACTCTCTTGTAGGGCCATTTGTTGTGATGTTGGCACGCCTGTGTATGGTCGCCGGTCTTCAAAAGCCAATGGCTCTGGAACGCATGCCACTGCATGTGGATTGTCGCAGAATCCCCGTAAATAAAATGTATTTTCTGAGTCAAAAAGTTAGATAAAGCTTTTGAAACCAACTTTTACCTGAACAGGTGAAGCATTTACGCACATTAATGGAAAATAACATTTTATTGCCAGCGCTGTACTCTGCAAGTAAACGCGACTTCGATTATGCGCAAAAGTGGGCAAGAAAATAAAAATGTATTTATAATTATTATGTTTATATTCACATTTTTCATTATAAAGGAGAACACTGAAAGTCGCTCGCGGAACCGCAGGGTTCGGCGGAACACAGTCTGAGGGCCAATGTGTGACGTACCGCTGGGAGTTTAGCTTGGGAGCTTCAGTTGTGAGCATGGCATCGGAACAGAGTGTTTAATGTCAAAATTTTTCATAAACATGGAGATGTGAAATTGCGAAGAAATTACCAAGATACTGATTTTCGCGATGCAGCACAAAGAATTTGTTTAATGCGTTTGGTATGAGGAATTTGTAGTGCAGTAACGTGACTTGACCGGACGACTGGTTTTCAGTCTCTTGATTGACGTAGGCCAAAGTACTAGACTTTGTTAAAGTTGGTTACACAACACTTTTTATTTTAGCAGCAAAGAATAATGATGAAGATAGTAGAACTAGATACAATCGAAGAAAAGATTAAGATAGCCAAGGTAAGCCGCTGATAGTTGACAAGAGTCCGAGATCAAGTACAGTTGTACTTTTACAGAGCGATTGACACTTCAATCTCTCTTACAATCCTGCTAAATCCTTATTATATATAGATTCCCTTGGGCGTTGGCTGGGGGAGAAGCATCAGTGAGTAACTGAGCAGTCAGCAGTCATGTCAGCTGAAAGGTGATACTCAATCAGCATGTAACTGTCATGTCAGCTGACTGCTGATACACAGTCAGCGACTGTCATGTCAGCTGATAGCTGATACACAGTCAGCATATAAGTGTTATCTCTGCCTGCACCTGATACACAATCAGCATATAACTGTCATGTCTGCTGACAGCTGATACGCAATAGCTGTTATGTCAGCTGACAGCTGATACACAGTAACTGTCACGTCAACTGACAGCTGTGAGGTTTGATGTTCTTACTGCGGTGACCGAGATATGACGCCGTGTACTTTGTAGCTTGCCAATATTTCGGGTGGACATACTGCCTCCATCTTCAGGGCAGAATGGCAGACACAGCTGATAAGATGCTACCGCTACCAGACTGCACGATGTCAGATCAGAGTGCACAGTAACATTCCTTGACAGACAGCAGATTATCTTCTTACCACCATGCACTGCGTTCCCTCTAGGAAGGTTAATGTGTCAAACTACTTGGGAAGCATTGCTGCTTTATAACCTAGGCTACTTATACGTCACAGAATGGAGCCCCATGTTCCAGTTCACCCCCCTTCCCCCCAGCTCCCTTGATACATGGTGCTACCCAAAAGTTCCCGAAATTCCTTTGCCGTATCTTAACCTCTTGCCGAAATTTATATTCGCCCTCTTCCCCTTCGAAGTAGTCCCCTTTGGCATTGACACAGCGATTCCACCGGGATTTCCATGATAGAAAGCACTTCTGGAAGTCATTTCGTGTCAGCGTCTTCATCGCGTTCTGCGATTCGGTCTGAATCTCTTCAATGCTGTCAAAACGTCACCTCTTGAGTTTCAATTTCATCTTCGGGAATAGAAAAAAATCACAGGTGGCGAGGCCCGGTGAGTAGGGAGTGTAGGGGATCACTGTCGTGTTCATATAAGCCAAAAACTCCCGCACAACGAGCGACGCGTGAGCCGCAGCTTTGAAATGATGCTGGGCCCAGGAGTTGTTTCACCACTTGTCTCGACGTTTGTTCTGGATGTTTTTCCACAATCGACTCAGAACGTCGCAATAAAATTTTCCATTCATCGACTGTCCTGGTGGAACAAATTCCTTATTCTCGATCCCTTAAATGTCAAAATTTTGCCACATTTTCGGTCGTGGTTCCGGTCGAAGGTCGTCAAGAACCCTCTTCATCATCGACTGGCATCCATCTGTTTTTGAAACGCTTAAACCTTTCGTAGGTTTGCGTTTGGCCTAGGGCATTATCACCAAACGCTTCTTTAAACATTCCGTGTGTTTCCGAAGCCGTCTTGCTGAGTTTAATGCAGAATCTGATGCAAATCCGTTGCTCCTTCACATAAGTCATTTTAGCAGGTCGGCACGATTGCAAAAAGCACTCACACGACGTCACACACGTCCTCACAGCAGAACGCCGCTTGGTAGAGTGGTTCCTAAAGAGTACAGCTCGCCAAACCTAGCGGCACACAACTGTACTACAAGCGGCTTTCGCGCGGCTTTTCTATTTCGTGGTCTTTTGGGTAGCACCACATATAATCCACATGAAGAGAGCACAAGAGATTTGTCTATTTCGCGACATTTCTTCTCAACACCTTGAGGCCGCATAGAGGCTGTCCGGAGAATGTCTTCAGATTCCACCGTGACATTAGTTGTTGACCGTGCAATCGAATAGTCCGATGGCGATGGGGTCTTATGGGATACGAAGCCATGTCTCTGGGTAAGTGGGTACTGGCGTTACGAAGGAACCTCTGCCTTCGTCTTCAAGGGCCCATCGGTGAACAAATAAAAAAAAACCAAAGAATACCGCTTGACCAGTGCAGATGAACGCATTACGTTCGTTCGAAACGTCGGGACCAACGCGGAGCGTCATGTCCCACAGAACTGAATAAGCAGCAACACCGCTATGGGAAACTTAAATCTCCTAAAGCGTTAGTTGACGAAACGTCAACCGACATGTATTTTTCTTTAAAAAAAAGTTATTACACATGGATTTTACGCAGCTGTATGTCCTGTGTTAATCGTAATGGGATTTTTCCTTTGAAATTAGTAACACGATCAAAATTTGTATGAAGGGACTGCTCCTCGAAATGTCCCCCCCCCCCAAAAAAAAATAATTCGTACAGTTTAGCTTGTCTTCTGCCTGATTTGCCTCGTAGATATGCGGCACACAGCGAGCAGGCCGCTCGTGTTCAGCTATGTGACGCAACGCCTATAATTCGGTGAACTGGATGGCTTTGTGCGGTCGGTCCGAACCCGAGGGCGCTGCAGAGCGTATAGACTCCTGTTTTGATATGACACGTTCGGGCACTCATTCGCTGTCACTGCATTGTCTGCTTTCTTTGACGAGTATCTAATGACGGTTCGAATTAGAACTGCTTCCGTTTGTGTGCGGGCAGTTGTCGGCGTGGTCAAGCTGTGGGCTCCGCCTGTACTTTGTCATTGCGGAAGGCGTTATGTGGATGACTGCTAGCAGAAAGTGTGTAAGGGAAATAAAAGAACATTGTGCTAGAGGGAGAGAAAGAGAGATTTTGTACGCCAGCATTTTTCTAAGTTGTACACAAAAGTTCAGTTACCGCCTCAGAGAGACGCATAACATCTCTGTTACAAAAACCAGTTAATTAATGCTGCATAGGAGTATAATCGCTGTTTGTTCTCAGATCCACACCAAACACATAAATACACTGTGTGGGCAGAACGTAGAATTGTTGAATGTTAAACTGGCGGTACATATAGTGCCACTGGGCTTTGAAGGGTTAATTTACATTACACGCAAATTCAGTCCGTACCGCGCAGTAAACACTCTATATCTCGGTTATAAAAACCAACCACTTAATGCTGTATAGGGAAATAATCGCTGTTTGTTCTCAGATCCACACAAAACACATAAATACAGTGTGTGAGCAGAACGTGGAATTGTTGAATGTTAATCTGGTGGTACATATAGTGACCACTGGGCTTTTAAAGGTTTCAGGTTATAATCTTTCAGAATATGACGCAACGTATTTTGACTAACAGGTACCAAATTTTTTTGTTAGTTTCCATTCTCGTACATTATTTTTTAATATAAAATTTACTATTACCATCCCATCTATGTCTAGAATTTCCCGAGTGTTCCCAAAAGTTTAAGTATTGCCCGGAAAATATTTTATGCCCCTTTATTCTTTTTAGTTTCGTAACATTTGGAGTCACCTTCTGTTATTATTTCAAAATATACCACGCAGTTTCAAGATGGCATTTATTAACTAGTCTGAACAGTCTGTTGAACGAATACTATAGTTACGTCGGATCTCACAGATCGTATTTATAGATCCCCTGTTTGTCCGATCTTCTACGCACTGCACTTAATCAGAATTGAGTGTGAAATTTGATATTAGCAAAACAGTTGATAGCGAAACTTCGGCTTTGCAATAGAGGCAGGACTTGTTTATTCTGTTGGTATTTTGCTTTTCCCTTGTTAAGTGTTAAACGTCCTTCTGCATGCCTTATCCATTTAACTGCGAGTTAAGATAAATTTGAATACCTGCTCAACTCCTCTGTCTTGTAGGTTGAGACCTTCCACTTCCCAGGTTGCCATTAATAATTATTCATTATATTCTAGGAACTTTATCTCATAAACTTTAGATTTATGCGGCCAAGTACATTGTAAGGTTAGATGGGTGGTACGTACGTTCTCGTACTTGACAGTTGTGGATTAGTCTTGCAATTGAATTAGCCAGTTTTATTGTGGTTGCACAAGTTTCACATCCCTTTGAGATACAAATGGTATTTACGTCCGTTTTCCCTATATTATTCAGACTGAATATAGCAAGTGAGAGTATTTGACAGGTAGAATAATATCTTGACTTCTCCCCCCTCCCCCGCCAACTGCAGTAATTTCTCTGTCACAACTTGCACCTGATGTACATTTAGCTTATTCACGGAATTGACTCATGTCTTAATAAGTAGTTTTAATGTAACATCACTGAAGGTAGCTGCAACATTAAGTAGCTACAGCATTTAATAGCTACAGCATGAAGTGGATATAGCATTAAGTAGCCTAGCTGCATCATTTAATAGCTACAGCATTAAGTAGCCTAGCTGCATCATTTAATAGCTACAACATTAAGTAGCTAAAGCATTTAGTAGCTATTCATTAAGTAGCTACAGGATAAAATGGCTACAACCTTAAGCGGCTACATTTTTAAGTAGCTACAGTGTTCCATAGACGCCACATTGTGTGGCTACAGCATAAATAGCTACAGCGTTAAGTAGCTACAGCATTTAGTAGCTAAATAATTAAGTACGTAAGCATTAAGTAGATACAACATTAAATAACTACAACATTATGTAGGTGCAGCATTAAGTAGCTACAGTGTTAAGTAGCTACCGCATTACAATTAGACCACTTCTGTGTACATCAGTTGACAGCCCACTGTTAAGGCAGCAGACTATAAAGCACAGATATCGGTAATAAAACTGTCCCTCTCCGTGCCATGAAGGGACATACAGCGGAGGTGTGGGCCCACTCATTCTTAACCTGGACCCTAGATTGGGTGAGCGGTCAACTGAGCCCCTGCCCGCTTAACCTCCGGGGAACAGCCGCCGGTACCAATTAAATATGAGGTTGGGTGCGACACAGGGACGATCTGGACGTTTCGGAAAAGAGTAAATTTCCTCTCTCTTCCCAGGATTCGAATCCCACCTTGTTAAGCACTAGGGACACTGGTGTTAAGAGAGCAAAGTGTGTGCATGGGCTACAAATACAGACAAGCTGAAGATAGCTGTTGTCCAGTGTGTGACATAGTGTAGTTGGTTCTGAGGTATGAATGTTTCGAGGGACCTTGCTGTTTCCATCTACAAGGTACAAGAGTCAAAGTAAGATTAAAATTAGTTTTGGCAATCAAGTTTAGGCTGCCCCTAGGGAAAAGGAAACTTGTGGTTCTAGTACCGCTTCCTCCCCATGGCATGGTAAGCTCCCGTTTCCCCTTCCCTTTACAGTGTGGTGGTTGATTAACTGAATGCAGTACGCAGGTACAGGGCAGACATCGGTAGGTTGTTGCAAAGTTGATAAACAGAAGTGTGCAGTGTAGCGCCGCTGAGGGAAACATATTAGCGAACTTGGCACGGCAGTCTTGTTTAACAGAAACAGCATGGCACAAGAACCTGATTAGAGCCGAGGTACTAATACAGCTCAAAACTGTAACCAAGAATGCCTTATTACCATGGAGCATAGTGCGCTACCGTGCGATCTTAAGCTCAGAAGCATCAATATGCCTCAAGTCTTCGGTGATGTGAAGCTGAAATTGAGGTCTTACTGAACTGCCCACCACTGAAAACGAAGGCACTATGATCTTTCGAAACGTCGGAAAGCAACTCGACGGTACAGTGTCAGATCTGTGAGGACTCGGGGCCTTATACAAACTGCTGTGAAACACCAAAATATCGTGTTTTAATTGGCTTAATTTCAAATTCGGAAATAAACTGCTTAGGAATAGTAGGTGTGTAATTGCGTGCGTGTGCGTGCACGTATACAGGGAACGCACAGACTTATGAGGTGGTATAAACGCTACCGCCAATCAGCGGAAAATGTGCGGCATTTGGAAAGCTATGCTACTTTTTTTTAGGCGTATACATTCGTAAAGGAAGAATTATCCCTGGACAAGCCAGGAGGGATTATAGGAGGTGTTAAGTTATAGCTCCATGTGCTATAAACCTGGACACTTTATTAAGGTGAGTGGTCAGCCTTACGCCTCGGCCGCTTTACCCCGAGATAAAACTTCATTGGCCATTAAGTGGGAGGCTGCGTGGGCCCCAGAGCCTGTCTGAACGTTTTGGAGGACAAAAAAATTGTTGTCCCTGGCTGGATTCGAACCTCGTATCGTCCAATCTATAGCCTAGTTAACAGCCGGACTGCGGAATGTAAAATAACAATGTGGAGACCGTGCGAACATTTTCTATATCCTGTCTGATGGCTGTCGGTGGGAAACCGTTGGAAATGGACAGGCGGCGTTTGGTGTAGTGGTAGATCGTGAAGATAATGATAGATTTATGTGACGGTGTGGTGGTAGATCGTGAAGATAAGGATAGATTTATGTGACGTACTGTTTGTATGTCGGCAGATATTGACAAGGCGACGGTGAGGATCTTTGGGGTTACGTAGGACAAACTGAACGAAGATACAGACTGTGCTTAAGTGATAATTTTTTTTTTTTACAAAATTTAAGTAAAGCAACTATAGGAACAGTACTAAATCGTCAGGACTTGAAATCTATGGAATAGGAAACTAAGCTTCATGAATTTAGATTTATGCTGTTTGTAACAGCGCTATTCAGTTTCTCGTTAATACATACAAAATTAGAAGAGAGTTTCAGGTGGTGTCAGTTGCAAAATACTGAGTGTGTGTCATGTTATTGTGAAATTGGTCTGCCTGTAATAATAGCATTTAAATTGTATGTTGTTGTTTAATAAATCTGAAGTTATTCAAACTTGCGTCATATTTTGTACTAACATTGAAATGGCATCTCAAAAATTTGGTCATAACACATGAAGTGCTGAGACAACTTTGAAGACCCAGGCCTACAGGAGAGATAATATTAAAACGGATATTAAAATAAAAAAATTGTACGCTGTGGATTCTGTTAGCTCAGACTAAGGGTCTGACTGCTTGTGAACGTTGTAATTGACCTATCGTTCCTTAAAAGTGGGATATTTTAAGCAATTAAACCACAAAACGTTCCAGTCCAGTGGTTGGTACTCCTGTTCGTGTTTGGGGGGGTCCCAAGTTCCAACCTCAGTCAAGCGATGAGCTATCTTGACTGCGCGTGTTCGTGAGTTGTTCTGAATCCGGACAAGGCTCTGTAATTAGGACATGACCACCGTATTGCGTAATCCGGACAAGGCTCTGTAATTAGGACATGACCACCGTATTGCGTAATCCGGACAAGGCTCTGTAATTAGGACATG
>Ga0123354_10003280_pt1 | contig 22240 bp, 10 predicted proteins | sample TergutLab28metaG_2_FD_97872 | JGI IMG/M metagenome (GOLD analysis project Ga0123354, IMG submission 97872) | Labiotermes labralis P4 segment gut microbial communities from Petit-Saut dam, French Guiana - Lab288 P4 | ecosystem: Host-associated > Arthropoda: Insects > Digestive system > Gut ... | reverse complement strand
CTCTGTGGTCTAGTGGTCAGAGTTTCTGGCTACAGATACAGAGGTCCCGGGTTCGATCCCCGGCGCTACCAGATTTTCTGAGTAGTAGTGGGTCTGGAACGGGGTCCACTCAGCCTCGTGAGAAAAAGTCAATTGAGGAGCTACTTGAATGAAAAAAGTAGCGACTCCAGGTCTAGAAAACAGAGATTAACGGCTGTGGGGACCCGTTGCGCTGACCACGTGACACCCCTCTCTCCGCATAAGTTGGCACTAACTTCGCCGACCGGCGGCGGCCGCTCTGTCGGTATAGTTCGCGTGCGGACTAAGGCCACGGAGTTTAGTTTAGTTTTATTAGTGTGAAATGTTTATCTGTAAATAAAAATGATATAGCAGTCAATCTCCGTGGTGAGTACAAGCTTTTTTTTCCCACACCTCCCTGTATTTTATTCTCACAGGGCCAGCCTTGTATTAGTTTCTGTCCAAGTGATCAACTTTATGTATCTCGAAATTTTATTATTAATTGTATTCCATTTTAATTTATTCTTCATATTGTATGTTCGTGACTTTTACTTTCTTTAGTGACTAGTTTGTGGCTTAATTACTTAAAGATAGGCAATATGAGACCGAAAATAAGCCATCTTCTTCTCTCCTCCCATCTTGAGATATGTTAGTGAATACAAGGTATGAAATAAAAAACTTATTTCCTTGCCACGGTTCTTCCGTAACGCGCTGTTGTTTTTACGAAAACGCGAACTGTTGAGTACCATATGTATACAAATTTCTCGTTTCGATAGGCGGTGTAAGTGTATTTATGACTTAAACGTGCCAGTAACTGTTAAATCTCTTGCGATTCATATATTTATAAAGAAATTTAATCTTATATATACCCACCCGCTGATTCTATGCTTCATTGCGTAAGATCGTTAGTTATTTGTAATATCCAGCTGTTATACTCCCCGAAAAGTCGACAACAAACTTTCTATTATTTGTCTAAAGATTTCCAACAATATGCACCATACACTTAATAGTTAAGTTCCTGGTTTGATAAATATCTCATGACCTACCTCTTTCTGTGGCTCAAATATTCTTCGGATTATACAGGACATATACGTAAACTTCTCTGTCCCTTGTTCTATAATTTTTCCTTGCGGTTAAAGAAAATTGCGGAATCTCTTGTGCTGTTATGTACACACGCATATCTTGGTCATCTCAATAACCGATTTTTTTGGGATTAGTTTAAGCACGAAATTTTGAGAACGGATCTATGACATTTTTAGTTAATTTTGCGACATAGGTTACAGAATTATACTACACAGATCGGAATCGCACAGTTTCTGTCGTCGGAAGAATTTAATAACCTCTATCTAGAAGGTACTTTATTTTGTCATATTCAAAAATTATCCTCCGTCCTTTAGAGGTAAATGGCACAGTTTAGGATTGATAATAACTTGAGGCACATTGCCTATCATATCTGCCTGTTACCTACTTTGTGCACCTTTGCTGTGCAGACTTGGTTTTAAGTTGACTTATCTGGACGGAAAGAATAACAAAGGTTGGCAAATGTGAGGATAAAAGATGACTCACTTTTGTAATCCCTATGTTTTTACACCGTCTACTCGCACTTGCGTCTGTCTATATTCGTGGCGCCTCTTCAACAGGAGGTGTTTTAGTTTTCTTCAGATTTCCTGTGGCATGAACTTTACGTAGCATACGGACCGCTATTTTCACATTTCTTTTGATCTACATTTCAAATATTTTTGTTGGACGTCAGAAGGACATAAAAGCTTAGCCCGATGATATTGTTGGCAAGAGCACTTCGCACTTTTAACATACAAATTTTGCTAACAATAAGAAAAGTCTGTAAATAGATTGATTGGAAATTTTTTTCATACTGGAAGAAAAGGCCAGTTTAAAATTCTTTGAGAAGTATACTGTAAAGTTCATCTCCTACGAAACTGTCTCACGTATTTCGCCTCATGCCATTTTTTGTTTTGGGTTTGAAAGTATGGCTGCCTGTCAAGATCTTCTGTTTATTAACACAACCTGTCAAGATACAGAGCGGCCCTGTTTTCTTGTATGAGTGGATAACGTACATTATCTGTCTGTCTTGTATATGAATACTCAATTTACTTCTGGAAGACGCTCATGTACCCGGCGTGGTTTTGAAGTTCAGTCTCGGCCTGAGCTTCCAAAAGTTGAGGCCATGAACTGGTGACTTGGTTTTTAACCGATTTATATACTGATATCACAGTTAATTCAGAATTGCATTATTAAATATTTAGAATATGCGGAGAGGGTTCGATGTTCACACTTCTTAACTGCTGTATGCACACAAGACATGCATTCATGAGATGGAAGTGGTTTATAAAAACTCATTTCCACGAACGAGACTGCTTGTAGGCTGGATATTATTTAGGAGGGGGAGCGAACATTCGTGAATGCTTGCTAGAACGTTGCTAGACCGTTAGAATCTGGTGACCACACATTTCTACTTATTTTGACGTTTTGCTGACCGTACGTCTCAGTATATTTATCTCAGTAATTAGCCAACTTGATGTGCAAAGTTTTTGTTTTACAATAAGTTTATTTCATGCCTCAACATGTTTCGAGCACTATGTGCTCATCATCAGGAGGTCAAAATTGCATTACACAGCCTCTGGTATTATCACACTGAAACAAGTGAGTGGTCTAAAATTACTAAAGTACAAATCTATAAATATGAGCAAATAGTAGTAAATTTATGTGTGTATTTTTCGGGTGTGATTACTATGTATTACTATCAACATTTTATGTCATGTAGAGGTTATGTTTATCCAGTTATTAAACTTATTAGAAAGGTACTATGTCTATTTACATTTATGTTTGCTTGGTCTATCTAGTCATAAAATCGTATAAATTGCTGATTAGTTGTTGTATCTATAAGGTTATATTTATCCGGTTGTTAGAATTGTTAAAAATACGATGTCCATTTACATTACCTATCTAAAAAATTGTGTTTATCTAGTTATTAAGATTGTGCGGTGTCTATTTACATTAATTGTTGAATCTACAGAAAATGCAACTTGACTGTGGTTAAAACGTGCTTACCCTATAGGTGGCCGTCTCATGCACAGGTTGAGAGAGGACTGGTTGGAATGCATGGGATTGTGGGTTAGACGTCAGGTGGGATACGATGTGTAGTATTTGAATGAAGGAGGTCAAACATTGGATTATGCTCGTTCAGATTTTTTTCGGGGATGAGTTCATTATTATGGTGGAACGACTGGTTGTACATTTGTTCATCCCTGAACCTGCATCACCTGCATCCAAGTTTTTCAACAAATATTCTCATAATTGTATTTAATCAGTAACTAAGATGTAATCAGATGCAAGAACATTATTAATAAACTTGCATAATTTTGAATGTTACGTAAATATATTGTGTGGCGATTGGAAACGGCTTGACATTTCCCGGTAAATATTCCATGAGAGGTTTTCGTGTAAACCGATGAGAATAATGCAAATTCTAACGATAATTCTGACAGCTTCACGTGGACGGTTACATTCGATTGGCAAATGTACTGAAGCCAGAAATTGATTGGATCCACAGTTTTGAGGATTCCTAAAGCTAATTTTCTTTATGACTTTTATTTATGAAGAGTAGATTTATTGTCGTGTGAAGAAAAGACTGTATTATGGCGCCATTGCGCAAAAAGTTAATTTTAAGAATAATGGAAAATACTGGCAAAAAGAGGCGAAATGCGATAGGCAAAATGTTTGCACACTGAGTGAAATTGGCTTCTACAGAAGGTAATATTGTAAAGTAAGGTGACTTATTTTCTTTTTCTGTCTGTGTGAAAACAAGGACGGTTCTATCCCCTTCATGATTGCAGGACAAGTCTCACATGATTAAGTGCAGCGGGGAGCTTCATCTGTTCCTGAAGAGCTAAGGGGAATCCATATAAATTAATGTTGTGGATATTCCTCCTAACTATGAATACTAGGGAGGTGAGATTGAAAGTATCCTTCGATAAATTGGGACAGAAGAAGTAGGGATGGATGCGAAGTGACAAGATCTGACTTAAACTTAAGTTTTGCTGTTTTATTTTATACGTTTAAGCTGTACACGCCGAAAGTTAGGGAAATTCCCATGCAGAATGTATGTTCCAGAACTAATGTCTTTCGTCTTGCGAGCTACTCCTTTACAGTACTGACAGTTTCTTAAAAATTCTGCCATACAAAAATCATATTTGGGCTGTATTTGGGTCGTGTTAATGGAGAAAAGACAAATATTAACACAAGTGAAAGGAGCAACATGAGTGTGAATGTAGTCATTTGGTTTACAGACACTGATACTGAATCTGAATTTTTTAAAATGAAGAAGCAATAAATGAATTTAAGTTAACACACTCAGTAAAAAATTACATGAAGCTATGACGTTTCGGGGCCATTACATTTACGGAATAACACAAATGTACCCCATCTAAACATTACCAAAATACGTGTCTTTATTTGGAATAAGAGTGTAACCGTTTAGTGTCTTTAGCTGGCGATATGGGAATCTTTTGATAAACCAAACTAGTTTTTTTGCCTGTGACAGTTTTCTTGAAACACGGTTTTATGTATATGTACTTCAGGAAGGGAATTACAAAAATAAAGGTTGCTGAAATTAGCGGCATTATGATTTGAGGTTAGCTAAAATACGACAGATAAAAGGTACAGTGACATAATTGTGGTGACGGGATATTTATCTATTTATTTAGCAGGTTGTTCGACGTTTGTAAATCTTCCTGCGCCCTTTTAACAATTATATTATCTTCTTCCTCCATTTGTCTCTGTCATTCCAGTCTTCTTCTATTAATCCCTTTTCCCCCAACAGTCCTCTAATTCCTTCCGCCCATGTAGCTTTAGGTCTTCCTCGTTTTCTTCTTCCTGATGGGCTCCATTTCATAACGTTTTTTGATAGTGTCTCCCGTCTTCCATTCTCTGAACATGTCCGTACCATTTTAGTTGTTTAGTCTTAATATCGTCTAAAAGAGACCTTGTTACATTCATTTTTTGTTTATTAATAGTGTTCCTAATTTTGTCCTCCCTGGAAATTCGAGCCGATCGTCGCCAAAAGTCCATTTCTGTGGAATTCAGTTTTGCCACCGTTTTTTGCTTTTAAACACCATGTTTCTGCTGCATATGTAATTCTACTTTTAACTATTGCATGATAAATGTGAGTCTTTGATATATGTGTGTGTAAGTATGTACGTACGTACGTATGTATGTATGTATGTATGTATGTATGTATGTATGTATGTATGTATGCATGCATGCATGCATGCATGCATGCATGCATGTATGTATATATGTATGACTGTATGTATGTATGTATGTACGTATGCATGCATGTATGTATGTATGTATGAATGAATGTATGCATGCATGCATGTACACATATATTTATTTGTGTGTGTGTATGGATGGATGTGTGCATGCGTATGCTTATGGACTAGGTTGAAGCCAGTTTCTCTGGATTATTAATTATTATTTCAAAATTAGCCAGTCTTCCGCCACATACCTGGAATTAGTTTTTAACTACGTTGATTTCCAGGAACTACTGAATGCAATTAGCATATATCGTGTGGAATTACGTCTGTCACATGGCCAACCGTGGGACATATAAAATATTTCTCCGTAATCATATCGACACTAATCGCAAAGGAAATAAAATTCTGCCGTATTCTAGGAAGGACAGGAAAACTGCGAGCTTTACGTTGCTGTAAGAAGGGATATTCACTTTCATAACTACAAAACACAGTTAACGTTTCGTTTACTTGTACATGATATTTGCTGAAATTATCTGAACTGGGGACTTGCGTTTGGTCCAGCCAGTATTAATAGGCGTGTTGCTGTGTTTATGAAATGTTACAATGAGGCAGGAAGCGCTCCGTGACATCGACTACAAACTGATTACACTCATATAAAACAGTACGCATTATCTCATTAGTGCTAATGACTTTGTGCCACGTCCCCTACACACGATAATGGTTTAAGCGTTCTTTTAGGTATAACGACAACATAAAAGATATTCAATTGCAGAACACGGGATAAAAAATTAGGAATTGTAGATAAAAGAATGAAAACGACAAAATTAGTTTAGGAAACAAGAAGAAATACTGAATATAAGGAAAGAGTAGTAGGAATGGAATGAATGACTGACGAAGGAAGAGGGGAAGGATAAATTTGAAACAGAGTTTCGTAACGAAGAGTCGGTAGTTCAGATTTAGAACACTTATCAAATAATATCCTCATTTCGTAAAGAGAGACAGGCTGACATCATTATTAATCCTCTGTGTGTGTATCGAGCTTCTTCACCCCCGAGCAAAGCAGTTTTATATAAGACAGGCGAATGCCTGAAATTTGTACTTATCTAGGTACGACTGACTGTCTCTAACACTTGTATAGAAAATGAAAATGTCAATATGAAAGGCCTTAAGCTTGGAATTAATAAACTTCTCCCTCTTTGTTTCTTTGGGCGGCATAAGTCTAAGATTACAGACATCTGAAGGGCGAAACTGAAGTTTGTATGACAAAGAAGACCATATATTCTTAACCCTATGAATGTAAGTAGAGTGCGAATAATGCTTAATGTAGTGTTCTTTACTTTGTTTTTGTAGCCGGCTCCAAGTAACATTAAAACTGGCAAGTCTTGTATCCTGCAGTACCAGATTAATGCATCATGCACCGAACTTAACTCATCAGTGACATTATGATAATAAAAAATGTACACAAAAAATCCCAACTAAAATTTTGCATGCTGTGAAAGTATGATTTGGCGTATTATTAATTGTGGTATCAACGTTACCTCCCTTGGTAACGTTGTATTCGTCATTTATTGAAAAAGCAAACCGAAATAAATATAAATACGTAAATTTCTCTCGGAAATGGCACACATCGAAAAAAACCTCGTGTAAAAAAATTTGTTTCCTGTAATGTGTATATACGGTTGCAGCAGATTCATGCAACTGTAGTATCGCGTTGCATAGAAGTTACTGTCTTGAGAAGAAAACTGTGCTATTCTGGGTTATTACGCAGTGAGTGGTAGCAAACTGTTACCGACGTTTTAGGAAAACCTTTAGACACTTGAAACGGGGCGATAGGTTGTCCCCATACGTCGGTAAGAAACTACCACTACTCGCTGCCTAATAACCAAGAAGAGCGCAGTGCTCATACACTTTGCGGCAGAAGCCTGAAATCACGCAAGAGTTTGTCTAGAAACCAATTTATTATGCGTGCGCATTGCTCTTTAGTTGATTGGCCCACTGCCATCCTTAATTACGAAATTACTTAGATGAATGAATAGAACTGATTAGTATACTTACGCTCTCAGAACTTATTTTGTCACGACAGCTTAAAGTTTGCAACATACGCCACTGTCAGTGCAACAGGTATGTTGTGGCTGATAATAGTTAATCTGTCCGTGAACCGTGGCTTCACGTACAGAGTGGTGAACGTAGCTCTCTCTGCTACAGAAGGTATAGAAACGTAACGTCGGATGTGGAGAAGAGAGTTCCTTTGTAAATAAACACGAACAGATATAGAGATAGAAATTTATGCATGCATCGGTTTTTTAAACAAATATGTTTCAAATAACTGACTGTTTGTGTGAAGTCTGCGAAGTTATCAACCGTCAACTTCTGTGCTGGAGTCGTACAGTCTGTCCAGTCATTTCCCCAATTTTTCAGTCAGTCCTCAAACTCAGCTTCTTTCTCGCGCAGTTTTTCTCCATCCGAAATATAGCTATTCGTCATGTCCTGTGCCAGTTAATACCGTTACAGAACTAGGTGAAGTTGGAAGTGGTAATGTCTCTTCCAAGCATAGAGTTTAACATCATATTCTTAATGTACACTTCCCTTTGTGTTTTAGACAAAGTCTATTTTTAATCAAAGATTCCTTATATTACATTAGTGAAAGTCGTCCGGCCGCACTATGGCCCTGGAGTTGATTCAGTCTCTAAAAGAAATTAGTACCAGGAATATTCCCTTGGGGCTAAAGGCGACCGGTGCTTGTGGCTGACAACCTAACCACCTTCATGTGCCGATTGTCTTGAAATCTGGGAACCTCAAACTCCTGGAACCCTCAGGGATTGTCTAGGCACGTAATGGGATTTCTTTACCTTTTACATCAGATGAAAGTTAAGTAATAACTGATATAAGAAGCGAAAACATCTTCTCTAGCGCTTTTATTCTGATGATTCAGATGTACTTCTTTACTTCAGAACGAAATTCTTGGCCAGCAGCGCTAACATATTATCAGACATTTCTGCATTCAGGTGTCGGGTCGATGTAGTGGTCAGATCAGGGGCTAGACCACAGATTCCCTGCAAAAGCAACAGACTTTCCTCGTCCCAAAACCTCCTCCAGACAAGCTCTGAGGACCACCCAGTCTCCTATGCAGTAGGTATGGGGATAAAAGCAGCTGGAACGTGAAGCTGATTACTCGCACTCACACATTATCTAAATTAAGAATGCGTGGAGCTAAGTACCATTTCCTCCCATACACCGTTATGACGTTCACTCAGACAGTTTTTTCATACGTTCGAGGCTCATCCGCAAGTAAATGAAATTTTCCGAGAAAAATTCGTTTATCCACGTACAATTCATAACTTTGTTCATTTATGTCTTCCATTAAATACTGAACGTATCCAGCGCTCGCTCGTTACTCACAACTATCTTAATGCCAATAATAAAAGCACGCAGACTTGGTCTGTGTACTCGTAATACTGCAGCAAAAAAAAAAGGGACTGTGTTATAAGTCTCACAGAATAGACGATTTTTTCAGTTCTACACACAACAGAAAATAGTCATGGTTTATTTTCAAACCTTCTCTTAAGTAATCTACTGTCTAATAAAATATAACGCCGTGTTTTCTGGTATGTATCGAAGTTACAGTGGTAAATCCTGTCTTCATCAGTAACATGTTGGACACAAGATGTTACAGTGAAACGTCGGAATATACACCATTCTACACGGCGTCACATTGGATAAGATGGCATTCTTCATGAAGAGCATGGTGAAAACCCCCCAAAACTCACATGCCTAAATTACTCTAAGCTCTAAAATAACTTCATTTACTAAAACTAGAGTCAAAGGGTTTTTATCCCTTTCTAAATGCCGAACAACATTCTACGCAGTATTTTAATTCACCGCCCTGTAATATTTTGGCATTACGATAATAAGGGAAGAAAATGAATATAGCATCGTGGAGTCTATGTCTTAAATTCTTAGTCGCCTTGAATCACGTAGAATAAAAGAATACTATTTTTGTTAGTGGTAGAAGGTGAACATCACCTCATGACATGCCTTTAAGGTACAGAAGGGGCGGAAATATAGCTCCAACCCTGTATACCCTCGGTGCGAGAAGTGGTTGGGTGGTCAGCACGATGGGGCCCTGTCGCTTCACCCACAGAAAAGAATATTTACCTATTGTACAGGAGGCTGGGTGTGCCCCAGAGCCGGTCTGAGCTTGCACAAAATATCGTATTCTACAGGGATTCGATCCGCGGATCTCCAGCTCATAGCTATTCGCCGTACCACCTACGCTAGCCCAACCGTGTTGGTGGGAGTGGATGAACAGTAAAATGATTGCGGAATTTGTTATGCGCTACAAACAGTCGCCGGATTTCAATTAAAGGATCATATCGCATAGAACTTAATTGAAGAAAACCAAGCAGAAATGCAACAAACAAAAAGTCCACAAGCGTCAGTTATGAACGTCACTACTTAGTCTTGGTAGTGACGTCATGGGCGTTTGTCTTGTCCGACAGGTCGGACGAGAGCCAATCTTGTTCGCTGAGAGGCAGAATGAAAGCAGTGCCAAACTGTTGGTCGTAAATTGCGAGTTATTAATTTACTTGGCCCTCTGAACTGTGGAAAAGAAGCGGACCGATTTTCGGACATACGACTTTTATGTAACAAGACTCGGAAGAAAATTCATTATTGTGTGGCCCGAATTTCTTTTGTGGTAGCCGCAATGCAAACCGGCAAGCTAAAATAAACTTTTCTTTGAAGAGGGTTATGCATTTAATGTAGTGTAATCGCGTTCGTAAGGCAACACGCAAGAAAATTTCTAAAAGAAAAATAAATTGCCTTACAGAAAACGGGGTATCGATATCGAACTCTCTTGTTTCAGGTACTCCAGTTCACACTGACCTAATGTAATAAATTTGGACTGTATTCATTTGTGGCACAGGAGTGCAGCAGACGATTTTGATGGCTAAGGAAATAATAAATTATGACATCTTTCATTATTACTTTCTTCTGTTGTGGACGATATGGAATTTGATGAGTACTGACGATTAATAGAATCTACCCTGTCTGCACTGACTTGACTATCCCTGAAAATAGAGATAGCAGATTTCTTCGAAAATTTGTTGATTATCTGTACAACTGCGAGTCCTCATACCCAAGAATTGTTACCGACGTGAGAACGTGCATTCCCTTGAGAAATACTAACAAATATTTGATGAAATAAACTACAACATTAACTCATTTATTTATGTATTCATTCCTCCATTATGCTTTACCAAACGTAACTCTTATAGCTCTACGTTATGAAGCTTGAGCCGTCATTTTTGACACAGGGGCTGGAACACACATGAAAGATTGCATTATGGTGTAGTCCGTGATATAGGACACCGATTTTATAAAGCCGTTCTTTACTTCCGAAATGTACGGGGTTCAAGTAAACATGAAAATGTAATTTCATTAACACCCATAAGGAAAGTACGGCCTTCTTTGTGCCGATTTTCATGAAACTCGCACTGAACAGCATTATGTTCAGAACTCTTACACCAAATTTCGCCCAAAATCGGATAAATTATAACAATTTTGTTTACAAATTCATTTACGATTCTAAAAGAGTATGGTTTCCACGGCTCCAGTTTTCATGAAAATCCTTATCACAGAGAAAACTTTTATAGATATTGCTTCTACCAAATTCTGTCTACATCGGACTAAAAGTGTAGAAAATACCCTGAAACTACAGTGGTGCTTTTAAGTAAGGCATGCTGCTCATTGTAACAATTTTCGTGAATGTTATAAATATTTAACGACAGTATGGTAATATTTTGTATAGAATTTTATTCTAATAGTATGGAAAAAGTGAAATTTGGCAGTAGAAGTTTTTACGTTCCTATGCGAAGTATGGTTGTCAGTGTGCCGCTTTTCACGAAATTCACACTTGCTGGACAGTTATTTGTAAAGAATTCCTACAAGTTACGTAATGTTTTGACGACCAACTCAAACACTTTAGTTTCTGACAGTATGTCACAAGAGTGGTGGACGGACGAACGGACGGTTTTTTTATTCGCAAAGGAAGCTTAATACTTTATGATCTGTGTAATAAATAGGAGGTTATAACTAGTTCCTTCAACCTTGCCCCCCCCCCCCACCCAACGCTGCATAACGTTTTTCGGTTTATATCGAGCCACAAGATCAGAAAATCAACAAGAAAAACACAACTTACCTTCTTCAACACCGATCCATTCAAGAAATGTTCCTTTATCTGAGCTACAGGGGCGTTGTCGTCCTCGTCCAAAACTATTACCAGGACGGTCGTCGCCACCTCGCTGATTGAGAGACCTCTGTCAACAGTACAGTTCACGTGGACACGCAACTCTGGCCCAGGTCCTAACGTTCCACTGTCATCAGGTCCAGTGTCTCTGTCCAGACTTTCTCGACTTTGGAGTGAGACGCCATCGCTGGCGACACTGACGTAATTCGTACCTGTTCAACAGATGCAGTAGTACAAGAAGGTACATTCACTAAGAAGTGTTAGCCTTGATTAACAGTTAATTTAGTGGCTATATTTAAACTTTTGTGTCACGTACCGCCGAACGTAAAATCGTAATTTTGGATTGAGGCAGACCTATAAAGAGGCGTCTTGTTTTATTTTAATATGTCACTGAATGCTCGAAAAGCTAGGCTATGAAATAAGTGATTAGGAGGCTGCATATCGAAATCGCCACTCGTAAGATAAATATTAGAGGACGTCTTGAGCGGAGAAATCACAAGGACGTGTGAAAGGGGTAGATGATTGAGAGATAATTTAACACATAAAAATTAAATTTCCAATAGATGGTGAACAAGGGCACATAGTTCAGTGGAGGATGCTCGACTTATGTTGATTAAGTAAGTCGTCAGACTTTCTGTAGGTGAAGGAGGGACGGTAAATTTTTTCCTGTGCGTAATGTGAACGCATACAGTGGGTAGACGTGTCACTACTCATTACTGAAATCGGCGCCAGCTGGACGTTTATGTTTAGCTTCGCCACCCGACTTCTTTACCTCTGGGGAAAAAAACCCACAGTGTAACTTGACGGCGAGGTTTTATGGGCTCCAGAGCCGGGTCGAATGATCTGGAGAAGAGAGAAATCTCGTGTCCTTTCCAAAAATGTAACAACATATCATATAGTTTCTGGGTAATTCGAACAAGCATTTTTCATGGTAAAAACACTGGTCAGTATTAATAACAGCCCAAATGTGGAGACCCATTCAGTTCGTTACATTATTCTGTTATTGCCTTCTCAGTCAAGACCTACTGCCACATATCCTCCTCCCCCTCCCCCCCCCCCCAAAAGTCTGAAAGAGTGTTTGATGTAGCGGGCCATACAAGAGATCATTACTAGTGCTTCCTGAAGTGAACTTCACTTACACATTCGTGCAGCTTCACATATCGCTGGAATATCCTGCCTTCCTAACAGACTATGCAGTAGGTTCTGAAAAAGTCCGTCATATCGTTCTTCTTCCGTTTTATGAAATAGCTCTCTATTAATGACATATTATCGATCCTCGCAGTCTAATGCTCATCAGTCCTGTTGTAAATTTATTCGCTCTTCTCTTCAAATCTCGACACAGTAGCTGGCTATCCTCACAGATGTTTCGTGGTCTTTAGCCCCTTTCGATAAAGTCCTTGATTGTACCTTAAAGTGGACCACATCTGCTTCATTCCACATCCGTTACAGTCATTAATCATCATTTTCCAATCATTCAAGGTCAGTAGTTTCTAAGTAAAGTCAAATAGTGCTGGGGTAGGTCACGTCATAAAAAACTAAACAATATGCGAAATTGACAGCTTCATTCAGTGATACAACATGAAGATATAATGCCATTCTGTATCTGAGACAAATTTATTGTTTGGAATAATGTACAGCACTGTCACAGGAACGTAATTTAAAAAAGCATAAACTCGGAGACAACTTATGACGGAGTCTCTACATTAACATTGATTGTGGACTCAATGAATATTCAGACAGCGTTAAGTTAAAGGGAAAACCGCTATGCCTCTGCCTTCCTAACAACGGTTTATAAGCTGTGAGGAGGAAACAGTGTCACAGCCAAGGGTTGTTTGTTCGTATCCATGAGGAATATTGTACTGTACTGTCGGAGCTAGGACAGCTTGTTCAAATGACTTGGACGACGGAGTTTCATTTCCCGGTAGGGGAGAATTTTTGTTCTCACAACCTTTACTGGACAGGCTACAGATTTACCTACTTCCTTTCCAGTGGGTTGCGAGTCCAGTTCCGTGAAGGACGATGCGGCCGATCGTGAAGCTGACCACTAACCTTAACTAAGTGGTGGGCTTTTTAAATACAGTTCTGTACTTGAAGCTGCGTATTTGTTATATTGTCGGTAATTAATTTGCTCTGTGGCGTCATTTAGACATGCATTGCCTAGTGAATTATACTTACCATTAATAAGTCTGTATGAGAGAGTGTAGTTTGGGCATATCTTAGACGTGAACGCAGGTCCCAGACGACCCAGCACAGTGGCAGCTTGGTTCTCGTACACCTGGTATCTTACGGATCTCCAGAAACACAGGTCCTGTGGTTGCGAGAGAAGAAGCCGTCTTAAATTCATAGACTTACCACGTGTAAGTATGTGGTGTGTGTGTGTGTGTGTGTTTGTGTATTGGAGGTGTATGGCATAACAACTGTGCAATTAATTACGTTAAATACTCTATATATAACTAGAGTGTTTACATTTTAATGCCAAGGAAAAATGTTTGCATTCTTGGCACTTAATTATTGGCTTTAACGTTTCTGAAATTTGGTTATCTGTAATTTATTCACGGCATTTAATAATGTTTTAAATAAACAAATGTTAATAAGTTTATTGTATAAATATAGTTTACGTTTTTGTTTAGGCTAACTGGAATTGTCATTCTGTAATTATCATAGTATAATTTTTCCAATTGCCAGGCAACATTTCTGTCGTTAACTTGCACTCAGTCGGATTACTGTACCTAAACCCTGGCAAGACTGATAACGAAATTATTGATTGGACTGAATTCGGGTTTTGGTAGTGACAAGCGTCGCTGCAAAGTTATTCGAACTACATAGCAGGGGTTATTTGACCTAGTCCTAGAAGAATCAAAATTAAATTTCCTGAACAATTTTCAGTGTAAATTTCCAATAAAACGAGCAAGTGGAAAGCGTTCAGTCAGAGTCCTAACATGTTGACAGCGGGACGGACGTGAGGTTTTATAATGTTTATTGAGTGCAGAAAGGCATTGGAGTAATTTTGGATTTTACGCTATGGTGCCTGTTATGACACGTTTGAGAGATAGATGCTCCGGGGAACAACACCTGGTGCCAGATATGACACGCCTGTCTTAGATTTTCCGCTAACATCAATTGGTGCCAGATATAACACCGCTCTTAACATACAGAAAGTGTAGGGTTACTAAGAGTTGAGACATTATGATTGCAGACAGGGACAAGTAATATGGTTAACAGCCCTTAATATCTTTCTCGCTATTTGCAGCAATTACAGTTGTAAAATTACCTTTATAATAACTTGAGAAAATTTGCTCCATTTATCTTAATTTTTTAAGATCTTTTATGAAAGATTCAATGATAAGAGTTTTGCTAACACGGTAATGAGTTTTGTGTGTTACAAGAGCAGGGAATACCTTTACTCCCTGATTTGTTATAGACTCTTAAAAATGAACTTCACCACACATTTTAACGTATTGTTTCAACGCTACTGGGAAGCGCTCTTTCTTCTCCTAGAAGTTAAAATTCTGTTTTACGCCATATTGTTCAAACGTTATAATATTTAATTTTCTAAGAACTGCAAGATCAGTTTTTAATGGTATTTTGTTGATTAGTTCCTTCTGTACTTTTCTGCAGCAGATGGTAGAGGAAGTTTTACTGTCAAGACCAATGACTGAAAGCCTCTTTAATTCACGTGGCAAAAACCTTTTATAATGCGTAAAAGAAGTAAACTTAAAAGTGTTCCTGGACCATATTAATGCCGAGAAATCATGCAGGCTTCTTCATTACTCTTTACACGTGTTCGAGTTTTTCGCGATACATGTTTACTTCGGAATTTATTTATATTTATTTTATGATATGCCAGGCTTATCATTCACCTTCTAACAGCTGTTTATACACAGCAATCACCTTTAAATATGCAGCTGCCGGGATTTTGATTCAACCTTGTAAGCGGATGATAATCACTCGGGCGGTTGATTCTGACTAATCAAGCTGTATGTTTTGTAAACGTACTTTATGAAAGACTGTCGTAGTGTGCGAGTGTTTAGAAAATGGGATACACAGATTTCTACTGGAAAGAGTTGACATTTTATTTTGAAAAACTTAAAAAAACTCATTATAGAGTAAGTTGATTACAATTAATCGTATTGAAACATTTAATTTCCATAATAAATTCAAATGTTTTTTGCGCACGTAAGGAAAGTGACTTACAGTCGATGCTACAAGGTGGGAAGAGGTTAAAGAACGTGTACCTAATGGTTTACGCCCTACTAAGTACCAGCGATCATAACATTAATTTTTCGCTCTCTGCTGTCTGTATCTTTTAAAATCACTGGTCAAAGCCTAAACACGCTACACAGTTTGGATCAGTAACTGTTTCTCTGTGAGACCCTGAACAGGCTCAGGTGCAGTTCGGCTGTAAATTTCTATTTCTTATTAGTGATAAAAGTTGTGATTAACAACATTAATGTGTACAGAAATAGTTCAGTGTCTTTGGTTAGTGTCGTGCCTTAAATAGTGTTATTACTGCAATGTTTATAAGCAAACGTACTTCAATATTTTCACAAGTTATGTTGCCTATCGCCTTACAGACATTTTTGAAATGTCATTTTGTTGAGTTATCCGGTACGCCTAAAGGGTTGTGTGGGATTGCACACGTTAAGGTAAAGTTAGAGGCGTTAAGGTTTTAAGGTGATCACGAGGATTTTAAAATATTAAAAATAATTCTTAATTGTTCATTCATGATCGGTAACACATGAAGATTCCCTCTCTATGAAGGAAAACTTTGTGCACTGCACATGGTTTGCAATATTTAATTTGTGTTTAAAGTGCAATATTAACCAAAGATTTCACGAGTAGCTAACCGAAGAAGTTTGTAGGAAATTTAATTATCCGTTAGGTAAACGTATGTTCTGTGAGAAAATGTTTAAAGGAAAACCTTTTTAAAAATTACTTTGATGTGAAACGAAAAATGCTAAGCCGTTTTCAATTAAATTATCTTATTTTGCATCTTTACTTTGGTTACATTAACCTCTAGATTCCTACATAGCATGCCGAACATGTATTGCAAACCTTTAAATATGACCTTTGCAAAGAAATTTCGTCTTATTCTGCTGTATGATTTAAACTTCTTTCAAACATTACGGTAATTCTATCCTCCTCATAACGTATTATGGTTTTGGTTTCTATATCTGTAGGTTTGTGTGCAACTGTGAAGTTAAAAAATTTTTTTTGTACCAGGTGGATTCGGAAATATTCCTTTCCATTCAGGATTCTGAATTTATGAAATCTTAAAAATATTTGGCGGGAACCCGTTAACGGGGGTTCACTGCCGCGAGACCATTACCTGGAGTAATATCGCACAGTACAGAACAGCGCCCACACTTCCTTTCTCAAAAGAAGTGTGACGTAACCCCTCTTATGTTTAAGGGTTCAAAAATTGTACGTGCATTGGATGGCGTGACCAGTGTAATCGCTGAAGGTACTGTTCAGCTTGTGAAATGTTTTGTGGTAGATAACAACGAACAAACAGCCACAACAAATAATGTGTCTTTCAAAAGACCTTGGAAGAACGTTAATAAGTTGTTCTAATCGAGGATGTCGATGATTGTGAGACCCATAATTGTTTCTCACTCTAATGCTGCTTATACTGAGACATATAAATCTAGTCGCTTTTGCATCCTCTACTTACTTTTCTTAGTTCTAATTTATTTTACTACTTATATCTTGTTCTTCCTGGTACGTTTTCCGTCCATGTTTACCAGTATCGTTTGGTGTACCCTTACTTTCGCCATGTTGTCACGTGTCCCATCCAAGTATCATTAATTTTAATAAACGAAAGGGACACCTGGAGGTGAAGTTTCTTTTCAGAAGATTTCCTTGTATTTGTCAAGGTATTTTTCTTATTTCGAGGCTGGTCTTGTCCTGAAGAATATACTTCCTCTAGAACATACTGATCCTACCTAATACAAGGGTATATCTATGTTGGTGTATATACTCACAGATACATCGAATTGTTGTTCAAGCGGAAAATAAATAATTTACGTAAATGTTTAAAATCTGCTCTGTACTTCCAGAGCAACTGGTTTTATTTCAATTACTTGAATTTAATCTCTTAAGAATTTAGGAAATATTCACAAAGGCTAACAATTCTGGAGATTTCGCTCTATTACTGTTTCAAGACTACAAGATCGTAAATAATTTTGTGAATTAACCGAAAACGTGAAATTCTAAATGTATCTTTCCACACTTAACACAAAACACATTATGAGATACTTGTGTGTTTGAACAAGACACTCAAAATTGATTGTAGTTTGATCTTCCCGTACTTAATACAGAGCGCTGCTGTCTCAGTTGTAAAGAGTAACAACTGTCAGATATTAGCAGAAATGTACGTGGGTCTCGTATAAATTTTTTGTTATTTTTGTTCAATTTTAAACAACAAAGGACTATTTACACATGTGAGGACAAATGTAAAAGTCACATAGTTTAATACAGCTCCTTACCCTAGTCCCTAGATTCAAAATATTGTTACCTAGTTTAGCTAATCTTTTGGACTTGGTATAGTGTCTCTAATTTTGCGAAAAAGAGGATGTGATCCGGCAGAGCGGACGTCTAATTTAAAGCGATTTGAGATTCTCTCAGCGGTTAGTAATTTTACTACGGGTTTCTTCACTGTGACGCCATGCAGGGAGACATTTAATATATCAGACGAAGAAGCTGCGTCTTCTCTTGTGGAAAAGTGTACTGGGTGCATGAAAATAGTAATAATATTCTTTAACAGCTATTGCACACGTCCTGGCTACATTGTGTAACTGAAAGAATTTCTTTAGAGTAGTTTAGGAACGTTAAATCAGAAAAGAACCCGAACATTACCATCAATGTTTTAAACTCGTTAGGACATACACTGTTAAATACCTTGTTTATCAGTGAACACCGCGATCTTTGTGCATTGAATCACTCAATGCATTTTTTCATCCAATTTACCACCCAAACGGATAAAAAAGCAATCACCTAAACAATAATAGTGTCCACTCATTCATGGCTGGAACGTTTGTCTTCCTTACCTGTGTACTCAATTTATCACATTCCGACGCCTCAATAAATGTGACGTTGATATTCATAAGCGGCACACCGCCTGTAATATTGTCTTGCTCTGTTAAGTACAACGACACTTTGCGACCTGTAAAACAAAGATTGGAACTCAAATTACGGAATTCCCTACAGTTGTGAACAGAACACCGACACTTTGAAACTTTACGATACACGATGTGTGTAAAGAAGACAACAGAAGAACTTGTTTTTCGTACCATTTAACTATTCCCTCTTTCTCACTTACCAACAAGAGTTACTTATGTATGTTGGTAAGTGAAAAATAAGTGTTGATTGAAAAAACTTCTCTTCCAAATTCAAATATTTTCCCAACTTTTAACTAAATAACTTAGGGAAAATAATTTCTTATGTTAAAAGGAACAGAATAAAGTGAAATGACATCTATAAGAATGACTTGGTCATTATTCTTCGTCTTCCAAACAAGAGTTCTGTTAGTGTTTTAGACGGAAAAGAGCAAAGAGGGATTCTTACGGTTGGTCCGTTTGAAAGTACTCTTCTCTGTCACTGGATGATGTTAGTGACGGATTGATAGGTATATAAACAGTTTCTTTCCTCCTCAAGCTTGGATGATAATTAATCAGAATAACACTGCGACAGTGTGAGGGGTGTGATATGTCATATGTGATTGTCTGCTTATCTACCAATTTCCTGCTCGGCCATGTGATACACAACCGAAATCACAATTCCTATATCGAAATTTTTAAAGTAATGCATTTCTGAGCTGCAGAGTGCATACAAATCATAACAAAAGTAACAAATCTCAATACTTTAAAGGCTGAGTACAAAGCAAAATAATGCTTTGCATTAAGCACATTTTTCTGCGAAGTTAGGTTATTGTTGGGTTTTGACTTTACTGTTGCTTGTGTCATACTTGGGTCGATGGAGTGGGTAAAAGAGGGATCGATTGACAGCCTTGGACTTGACGGCAGGATCGACTAGTCGATTGACCGATGGACGGTGGATTGACGGACAGAAAGAGCGACTGATGGTTGACCGATGGACGAAGGACTCAAGGACAGAGATAGTCTGAACGTTTAATTGATGGAGGGGGACTGAAGTTCAAATGATTGGACTTATCGCCTGACAATGTACAGGCGACTGACGGACTGGCGGATTGATCGAGTGACAGATGAATGGGAGGACAAAGGACTGACAAAGAGATTCGCATAAGCACTGCATAGCAGACTATGTGTTCTAATAGATATTATGGCGGTAGTGCCGAGGAAGACACATGCCATCAACATTATTGAGATACAAAATTCAGGCATCATATCACCCACATAACTGAAATATTAACATAGGCCAAATTTTAATTTTGGCCTTAGTGAACTTGCACCGTGTATTTTAATCAACGCTCGTACCTGTGTGTGCTGCAATGCGTTGCTGAGCCTTGTCTTGCAGAGTCAGCTCCCCCGTAGATTTGTGCACGTTGAACCAATGCTCGCCAGACCTCGTCTGCAGCAAGTAACTCACTGGTCTTTCTTCTGCAGGCAGTGTACGCGCTGCCACAAGTGGCTCTGAAGTGGAGATGTCCAGAGGTACTGCCATTTCTATGTAGGGCATCGGAGAGTAGAGGCCATATACTGAAACATAAAACGAAGAAGCAAATTAGTATGACAGTCTTCGCAATGTACGTGTAATTCAGCAGCCATGAGGGGCATAACCGTTGACAGGTATGGATGAGAAATATGTCTCGCGTGCCAAACCATCCAAGTTGGCAAGTTATTCTTAGAAAAAGCTTTCATATTTATCACAGTTTCAATAAAAATATCGTAGTACTGTGTTAAGGAATATGCTTATCTACAGTCATTCATTTTCCAGCAAGGGAAAGATTTGCTGCCTTCATCAAAATAACCATTCCATAGCCTCTTATAAAAAATCGAATTAGTATTTGCAATGATGTAGGAGTAAAGGAAATGAATTAGGCAGGCCTCTCCGTTATGTTCGAAAGTTGGCTTGCGTAAAATTGGTTCTTTTCTGGATCTGTGGGTATTTAATTGTCCGTTGATATGTATATTTTGATGCGGTGTTTAGAACACAGCGATTAGCCTTTTGTGAATTTATTCGATTGTTTACAGCAACAAAATGAGAGATTTATAGAAAAAGCACAGTGTTTTACCACGGAATATAAACAAGTGAGTATCTGAATAAATAGTCAATGAAACAGATTCTGCTGCATTTATAACGAAATGAAACACAGTGTTCCTGTCAACAGGTCTGATAACTGAAATACATTGTTTTGCGCATGTAAGGTTTAGCGTGATTTTGAATTTACTCTTAGAGAAACACAAAATGCGCGAAACTTTGCGTCAACACACACACACACACAAACGCTCAAAGTATGAAGCAGGACAGTGTAGTTATAACACCAGAACTGTATTTACGAAGTATCCATTTTTATCTCGATAGCATTGCTTGCTACCCAGATTTGTTGTCGTCACCCTTCTGGGTCTTTGGGCGAAAGCAGAAGTAGCTCTTTAAATTTTCGCTGAGTACCGAGTTATGAAGCAGAGTTTATAGGATTTTTCATGCTGGAAATCGTTTCCTTCGTTAGGCAGCTCGTTTAAGTATTCTGAACATGTTATTACGCGTATATCATCATTATAATTTTGTTTATAATCACATTTACAATTACTCTGTCGCAGCATTACCCCATTGTAATATACCAACACATCAAACAGCTTGCTTATACATTCAGAAAAGCTGCAACTTGAACATTACGGTGGCATCAACTTATCTATGTGTGATAATCAGCATCAGTAGAGGTACCAATGCAAGACCTGTCGTCATGAGGGAAAGTGTGGATGGGAGAGTACATTTCAGCTGATAAGGAAATGAGCACACAGTGTTATATTGTAATTATATATATATATATATATATATATATATATAAAACTATGCTGTAAGTAATTATGATTATAGCTTTAAATATTAAAGTGGTTAGTAAATAACGAAGTTGAAAAAGTGAACAGGGAAGTTGTTATGAAGTAATTTGTAGTAACTAGCATTAATTGTCTGAAGGGACCAAACAACATCACAATAGTTCTGTCCGTATAATCTATATCTGAGCCTAAATTTGAATCGGGTATCTCCTGAATACAAGACAGAAGTATTACCCTTTGGGCCAAATGTCTGTTACATTATGATAAATTATGACGTAATAATAAATGTGAAGTACATGGAAAGTAACTGCGAGTGGCGAGTGTTACTTTGTTGTTAGTGTAGAAATTGAGGTAAATACTAAGAAGACTTCAGTAATGCACCTAGGTGCGGTACAAATACAAATTTAGTAGCTCATGGACCTAACATTATGCCGGAGGTTGATACTGTGTACCCAGCTATGCCTTAATTGGGACATCGATACACTCGCAACATGTGTGACACATCGATACACTAGAAACAGCGGTGAGTCATCCTACAATTTACGTAATTAATATTTAAAAATTTAGGTCTCTTAGAAACTCGCTGTTGACAGACAATAATTTAGCGCTATGATGCACAATAAAACTAAACTCCGTGGCCTTAGTCCGCACGCGAACTATACCGACAGAGCAGCCGCCGCCGGTCGGCGAAGTTAGTGCCAACTTTTGCGGATAGAGGGGTGTCACGTGGTCAGCGCAACGGG
>Ga0123354_10003279_pt1 | contig 22241 bp, 9 predicted proteins | sample TergutLab28metaG_2_FD_97872 | JGI IMG/M metagenome (GOLD analysis project Ga0123354, IMG submission 97872) | Labiotermes labralis P4 segment gut microbial communities from Petit-Saut dam, French Guiana - Lab288 P4 | ecosystem: Host-associated > Arthropoda: Insects > Digestive system > Gut ... | reverse complement strand
CCTGACAACATTGCGTCTGCTACTCAGTCTCTATTGATGCGTGCCGAAAACTGCATAGCAACTGGAGGAGGGCACTTTGAACAGTTACTTTAAAGTAGGTACTGTATTTTAGTACAGGCAAGTAGTAGGTTTATACTAAAATCCGCAGTCATTAATGGTAAATCAGTACTTCAAAACTGCTGGATATTCATGCGCCATGTAAAGTGCTTGGAAGGAACCCTAAGGACGACTACGGCGTTAATGCGAGTGTTTATTAGTTCAATTTAATGGCTTTATATGTCACTCATACGTTAATTACATGTTAAGTACAGATATTAACATTACAGAAACCACATATTCCTGCCAGCTTTAATATGTACTTGGTAATCAATAAGTGTGTAACAGCTGTCAAAGTTTCAAATTTCTCTGGCCATTATCTCCGTAAACGTTCAACTTTGGATATAGGTGTTTTGGGTTATATCTGTATACTTTAACATAAGGAACACTCTCCCGAAGTCTGGCACATTCCTCCTGGGACACTCTGTATATATATATATATATATATATGTGTGACATTCCTCGCTTCAGATCCGTATAGACACGTGTATTGCGTGGCATGGTAACCCTCCCTTGAAAATTTTCGACGGAGAGGTGCCACACTTTCGTCCATGGCTTAAAAACTTTCAATGTGGAAGAAAACCACGTAAAGGTTACACTAAGTCCGTCAACAGATCTTCCAAAATCACACAGATACCACTAACACATGGAAGGAAGACCGCAAAAGAACGTCGTTCAAATTGAGGAAAAAATATCGAAACTTATTTGGCTTTATCAAGAAATGCGACTAGCAAATAGAAGAAACCAGTACATAAAGTCACTTTTCTTAAAATTACAAATTCAAAAGAATGCAAGTGCAAATACCTTCTAGTGTCAGACGTTCAACATACAGAACGTGTGGTGTATCTCCCGCCGTGGCAAATTTCCCAGAAACACCCTATACTGCCGACGTTTCGAGGAATGTTGCAGTCTCTGTCATGAAAGCGTAACTCAGGAACGTAAAGAGTACAGTCACAGCCCTCACAGTGTCATTTACCTTAAGTGTGCAAACAGAACACTGCCATCTATTGAAACAATTCATTCAGTGACCAGTACTGAATGTGTGCATTTTTATTCCTGCCCTGCTGATCAGAATTCCATGCACGCTTTGAAAATGTTTCATGGCTACGGATAGTTATCCCTAGGGTTCGCTTTATTTTAAACAGGCACGTAAACATTTCACACATCTTGTTTTTTTACCATTTTTATCCAATTTTGTACGGGTTTTTACTCTCGCGTTGGTTACTTTATCCTTTCACTACATTTTCTCATCAATAATAAGACAAGGGTGAATAACCTACTCGTATATAATTAATTTTTCGCAACTAGCTTCGGAATAAACTTATATTTTCAAGAGAAATATCTCTATCTGAAACTATTGTCAGTGCCATTTATGTTTGTTCTTCATCAGAACTGAAGTTCATAAACACTCAACAATAATAAGAAGTATTACAATGAAGTAGGATGGCTGACAACTGGCATTTTTCTCGAGATCTACATGTCTCTTTTCGTTTCACGTTGTTATTTAACTTAAGTATATTACCGTATTTGAAGCGTAGTTACTTTAGTTGCATTGTTGCATTGTTTTATGTGCTGTACCAACGTGTCTTGTAGCACTGCTACCCCTGCCTATAACGAACCACGTTTTCTTACTGCCTTACGTTCTTGGGAATTATAATGTTATATTAGCGCACTCTATCATCCAAAGATTATTTGCTTCCAGCTCTGACGATTTCTTCACCTACGTTACTTTTGTTGTCACATTTACACATTCTCCAGTCTCACTGTGTGTGGGATGACCCAATGTAGCAATCTGCGTAAAAATATTAATTAAAACGTGAATTAAAATTTACTTTTTGCATTGTGCCGTATTTAATTAGAAAGGGTTTCCTTCAGATTTGTTTCGTTGCTACTAGGCTGAGCGCAGCTTTCACAGGTCCTTACCTGCAGTCTCAGCGAGCGATATTACACACACATGTGCACACACATAGATTCCTGTTTCCATCTATCAATTACGCGACCACCGATGGTTTTCAATAATCAATATTCATCTTTGTTCCATTACTTCATAGTAGTTGAAGCCACTGACGTAAATAATATCAAATTTGTTATCAAGTACAAGCGGTTTAATGAATTTAGTCGACTAAAGATGGCTGACACACTGCGCTACAAGCCGGAAGGTCAAGTTCAATTCCCGATGGGCTAATTGGATTTTTCATTGACATAATCCTTCTGGCCGCACTATATGTCTAAGATCGAATCAAAATCTAACAGAAACAGGGAATATCTCCTGGGCGGTAAAGGCGGCCGGTGCATAGGGCAGGCAACCTTACAACCTTCATATGCCGACTGTCTATAAAACCTGACAGCCTCAAGCTCCTTAAGCCCTTAGGGTCTGTCCAGGTCTGTATAAGAATAGATTTCAATTTAATGTTTAATTAAGATATCCCCCACTATGAGCAAGACATACTCACTGGCATTTTTACAATACTTGCATTCAATTTTCATATTAAAGTGTTTGTAAAGACTTTATAAATGAGGGTTCCGTCCATCTGGGATATGGCGCTGCGTTTGTGGGTAATCGGATCCCAGTTTTTCGAAGGAATTAGCTCTTCATCTTCAAGGGTCGATTCGTCTTCTAGGACCTATCGACCCTTCAAGCTGACGACCCCACGTTCCCTCGCAACGTCTATATCTATTACCCATTGACGTAGCGCTATATCCCAGAGGAACGGGACCATCAGCTACACTACTGCGAAAACCTGAAAATCGGTTTATAATTGCTTTCGTCACTACACAACGAGTCCCAATTATCGGATTTCGATTCTCAGTAAGGATCAATTTTTGTTTTCACCAGTAGGTATAAACTAGTACTAGGACGCACGCGCATCAGACTAAACGTTCTATCCCCGAAAAGGAAATAGATGGAAATTAAAGTTCACGTAAAATCTAATGCAGAGTTTGGAATGTTGAACTTTAACCCTGCTCAGCCTATAACTTTGGCAAGAGCATCGTCATAGAGTGTATTTATGTCTACGTCTGTTCGCGTCATACGGCTGATCTAATTGAATCGTATACGTACGTAATTGAGGTGTAACGAAGGATTTAGTTGTGACACTGGAGTATGGAAATTACAAGAAGACGTATGTGTCTTGAATCTCACACATCCACGCCCATTTCCAGCGTTGGCATTTGTGAAATGGCTGCATCGGATTTGAAATGGAATGTTTTATTCATTGTGCCGTTTTAATCAGATAACCCAATAAGAACACAGCACGTTCTCTAATCCCATTTACATGGAAAATCCAATACATTTCTCTACTAAATTCAACGATTTTCGTCACAGACTACATTCATATACACCACATTTATCAGTTGGGCGGAATTAATCGATACGATACTCTTCTTTCCGCTGTTAATCCAATATGATCTATTTTACGTGATTTATACATCTTGGAGCAAGAGCTAGAAAAGAGCGGAAATATATCGTTTTTAATTAAAGTTACAGTGCTATAGAAGGTTTGCCGAATTTTTGATGCACTATGTGCAGGAATATGTGTAAAGTTTATTTGGTGTTTCTTCCAAATCAGTTTTGGTATGTTGGTTTTTGGCTTCGTTTGGCAGTACCATTTCTATCTATTTTTCTCTCTGCTTTAATTTCGAACGTATTTTCACAACTCTATGCTACATATTCTATTGTAGCCCGCGGATAAAAACCTAGTCCTAAGTTCGCATATAGAGGTAGCTAACAGTGGTACATAAGGTTGTATTTTGAACACGTAGTTCCAATTATCAGTAACAAATACACCTTTTTTGAGGGGGTGGGGGGAATATAATAAGCAGACGGTTACAACTGTATTAAACAGGCTATGTGGTACATTGACTCAGCTACATTCGCTCTAGAATTACCAGCTTTACAAGTAAATTTATAACATCCAAGGTAACACCTGACGTAATGTGCCCTATGCAGCTCAGTCTTTCACAAAACTGTGTGGCTACTGGCAGGATCAACCAGAAAACCGGCACTCGGCGCGAGGCCTTCCCCAGAGGTAACCGCGAACCAGTTCATTTCTTTCCACCCCACTCAGTGCGAGAAAGGAAACAGCTCCTTCAGCTCCCGTCCTTCTTCTCAAGAGGTCATAACTTGGCCGTCAAAACAATCGATTCTTCTTTTCTATCCCACACCAGTTAAAAGGATATCTCCGATTTCCTTTCCTGCAGTCCAATACAATTTTGATCATTTCCATCTCCTGACGTACGAACGCGCCCAAAATCAGAAAGTGACATTTGGCTGGCTTTCACCCGAGCTGTGAAGTGCCGATTGCTGTCTTACAAGCAGCGTAAGTGCAGCATAAAACAGCGCCTGGAAGCAGAGCAACGCCGCATAGCTGTGAAGACGTGACATTATGTCGATGACGACAGGGGCTCCAGACCCTTCGACACCGCTTCCTCCCGAAGGAGTCAAATCCCCTCACTACCCAGAGTTCTGTCAAAATGGTTAGGGACACGGTTTTAACCAAGGATGTTAGACAGCTAAGGGGCGGCCCTATCACGCATGCCCCATTTGAACGCACCCGACTGCCACGAGGTGCTTCTGGGAAGGCGTCCCTAATTACACCTCCGACACTGCAGTGTTCTTGAGAAAATATTGTTGTAGTTATGTGTTAAGAGCTACTGGGCTTATTGTGTGAACAAGTCTCAGACTATTGGTAAAATGCTACTGCATCTTGACGAGCAGAGCGATAACGCTACGGTCTGTTTGCAGCGCTGAAGCACTACATTGGCGGCCACCATTTAGGGATTATCGCAAGGTGGAAACAATCGTGACACAGCAGCTGACATAAAAACAAGAATCTCTATCAGCAGATAATATGAAAGCTCTTCCCACAATGTGAAAAATACCTCAATTTTGGCATGGACTATGTGGAAAAACGGCAGGAATATCCTATTAAATTTGAAAATAAATAACACGAAACATACGAAATGTAAAAGAATTTTTTCCCGGCGCTCCTAATTCAGTCGACATGAAGAAAGAGGCACCATTTTCCTACGAAACGTCAGAATAAACTTATCCCATAAGGTATAAGTCCCATCACGAGAGCCTGAAGACGTCGTCTGTGGTTCACCACTCGCAGAAGATAGGTGAGTTCAGAAATGTACAGCGTCCTAAAGTCGGGCGATGGTGAATAAAGAGTTGAAACGAAAGTGACTGCAGACTTAACTGAGTTCCGGACTGACTGACGATGATCTCAGAAGTCCGTATGGACAACTGTTCGCCGGGACGAAATTCGAAAATGGGACCTTCTGAATACGAACTGGAAGCAACAGCGACGTTACAGTGACGTCAGGCGTCCCCAGTAAGCTTCTTCGGAAGTTAATAAGCGGTATCAGAAGTGAAACATCCATACGGACTAACACATATGCACATTAACATCATATTCCTTTTAACACCTAACGCATAATAAAGTAAATAAATAAATAAGCCAAACTAATCCCACGAGAGCAACGGCCTTCTGGTGGAACCAGGAAGAGCGCAAGGGTTTTATCGCTAGGTGATCTAATCCTAGAGACGTAGTTTTGAAGGATATTGTGTGAGTGTACTCCACTCGCACCAGCTTTTGGCTGTTCGCAGTGCCCATTTTTCTGCTGCAACTCTCTTCAACGTGTCATCCCATCAGGTCTTTGGGTGCCCCGTTCTCCATTTTGCCCATTCTTACGTCCCACAAAGGTAATAACTATTTTCAGTTAATTCATCCTTGAAAATCTCCAAAACGAAAGTTTTCACTTTTCACGTTCTTGGGTAAAACCCCGATTTTAAGAGGCTTTAACGGAGGAACACTGCGTCAGCGTATGAAGAGCTTCATACCAGAAATACACTCGCCATAGAGGGGCAGGCGATACTTTTGGAACGCAGTGTGAATATTTAAAGAATACGTTTCCTCAGCAGACGTCCACAGCCACTAAAACACAATAAAATCTCCAACCACGTATAATAAAAGACAAAACACCATGAAGTTTGGAGACAATGCAGTCAAAATCCACGGTGAAATGGACAATTACAATTTCGCTCTTTGCATTTTGTCACGTCTTCGTACAAAAGTAATTAGTTCATTACTTGTTTATTGAATGGTTGATGACCTGGAAACTGATTATAACACGAGAATTCAGTGAAAGTAATTAAAGTAGATCCACAACTGAGACAAAACAGAGGATATGTCACAGCATACTGTAACTCGGACTTCGTGCAATTTTGCGAGACGTGACGTTGTCAGTGATCCAGATTCCAGCGCAGTAGAATGTGACGTCGTTAGGTTGGAAACTGGGTACAAGGCTGTGTTGGAACATTGGAGTGCTTAGAAATTTCGTTTTAAACCCTTTGACGCCTAACGACCCCTGTAGGGGTCGTACCGCACCGCTAACCTCTAAAGTTTCATTTTATATATTTATTCAACAAATATAGGTACTGAATATTTTAAACATGGTACATACGCTCCGTTTTTTCCTCTTCAAAATGCAGTTTGTTTCATAATTCTAACATATTTGGTTCCTGTATTATTCAAAATTTATTTACAGGATGTGCTAACATTAAAAAAATAATTCCAGCGCCAAACGGTAAGCTAACACTCTAACATCCATCGAAAGTTCTGGAAGCTTTCGTTTTCCGCACACCGTTTCGATTTCGGACGTCAATCACCACCCGTATTTGATTGACTGGTGCGCATGTTGTGTAATAACACGGCATGTTGTGTAATAACACGGTTTCAACTGCAGACACAGCCCATCTGCTTTACTCCCGTGCAAACACACAGCCTTCTTTGAAGGGGGGTCATCACGTTGTGTATCATCAATATATATTATAATTAGTACCGTCAATACACAACATATATAAAAACCAGATGCTTAATTACAACTGGGTTATACTTGGCGACATGTTTCGGTCGTTAAACGGTCATCCTCAGGCCAACTTAGAACAATGTTATTAAGGTACCGTCACAATTGTTATCCAGTTGGATCCCACTGTTTACATCAAAACGTGATACAACTTGATATAATGTAAACTATGGGATCCCATTTCATAACAATTTTGACTGTACCTTAACAACATTGTTCTAAGTTGGCCTGAGGATAGCCGTTTAATGGCCGAAACACGTCGCCAAGTTTAACCGAGTTGTAATTAAGCATCTGGTTTTTATATATGTTGTGTATTGACGGTACTAATTATAATATACACAGCCTTCTGTATGTACTGAGTATGAAACTAGATGGGCTGTGATGTTAGTCTGGAAGTGAATCCGACGTGAATGGAAACATGTTCCTAGTAAGAACGAAACACGGTCTGCCAGTCCGCAGACACTCAATATCATGACCGGCCTCTCCTGGCTTCATAATGTGAGATAACTAATAATAAGCAGTGCGTCATCATGCTTACAGTCAGCAGTACAAAATTTTGTATTACAAATTTATCACCATTCTTACCCATTCTTACAAATCAAGTACCAAATAATCTCAAATATGGCGGCAAGGCGAAATTTGAGGTTTTATATGACAAACTTAATGTACATAGTATCTGCATTGTATTAATAAGCTCTTCGAAACATAAAACACCACTACTACTACTACTACTACTACTACTAATAATAATAATAATAATAATAATAATAATAATGTTAACTATTACTAACAATGAAAAGAACAACGGTATTAGTAGTAGCAGTATCTGAAAATAATAATGTTGTCGGAAATGCGTAAATAATATTGGCCTATATGTTGTTGCTAGGTGAGCCGGGATAGCTCAGTCGGTATAGCGTCCCACTATGGGCTGGACGGTCCGGGGATCGAGTCCCGGTGCTGGCGAGATTTTTCGCAACCGTCCAGACCGCCAACGGGGCCCAACCAGCCTCCTATACAACAGCTACCGGGTCTTTCCAGGAGGCACAGCGGCCGGGGTTAGGCGTTGACCATCTGCCCCATCTAGCGCCGAAGTTAAAGAAAAGAGTAGAGCTTACATCTACTACCCCTCAGGGCTTTCGTGTCCTTTCCTAGGGCGAACTTCCCGTTTTTTATGATGTTTCTTTAGGAAAGGAAATACGCGGGCGTTATTGTTACAAACGAAACTGGGAGACGGTAAAAATCAATCGTTCTGGGAAAGCTCAACTCAAGGGCGTTCCTGGGGCGTGGAGGAAACCTACTGCCGGGTGGTGCTTAATACGCTAACACGAGATCCGCGTAACCCCGGAGGCATGACCTTTCCTACTGACTTACCAAGGAACTAGTTAATTCATTACAGACACGAACATGGCATTAAGACGGGTGAAGCATGCATGACAATGTAACAGTCTATTTTACGAACACAGTCTACTGTCTATTGAGACGTCTGACTCCAATACAGTAAGTCATTCAGCGCCAAGCACGTATTCAGTGCGGTGGTTCTGGACGATTCTACCATAAGCCGACACGACCCCCATCGACATTTGCTTCGGTGAAGCGCTCTCTAAACACACGGCACTTCTCGAGCAGTTAAACCTACTACCGATGGATAGAGTAAGCTTTGTCAAGACACCATATCACAAAATGATACAGGACGACTTATGAGAAATCACCATGTATACCGGACGTGAGCTGCGCGATTCTGATTCCGAAGTCCAGCCGTTAAAGCACATTAACAGGGAAACTGGCAGAAAGAGATTCAACGAATAAAGACCAGGAATTTCTTGGTCAGATACGAGAATATTAACAGCGTCAAACACAAGTACGCTGTTACGTGGTTCTAGTTACTGCTTAACGCGTTGCAGTACCTTCACACTACAATTTTCTCAGTTTCTGCTAATAAGTTAATCAGCTCTTACTGAACTCTTTCAACAGCGGTTAAGTTTTTGGAACTGTAAATTTGTTTAAAATACTTCCCAAGAGTCAGCAATTGTTTTACGTGTCGAACTTCATATCTGACTGACATTCTGAGGTTATACATCCAGAGTTTGAAACGAAGTACACTTTTATCATTTAATACATTTACTCTGTAGTATGAATACACGTAACTATGTGCTACGGAAAATAATTTAATTTACAGGATAATTGATATTCGCTTAAATTCTGCCACACCAAGCCTCAAGAATGCCTCCGCAGTCCATTATCTTCCTTTCCCTAGATGTGTCTTTTAATATTATCATAACGACGCAGGAGGGTCTGGGGAAATCTTAAGGACAACGTGAAAAGGAAAAGATTTTCTCCCGGCTTTACGAATAAATAAATCTGTCATAAACTGAGCTTTATTCATCCTACATCGACACCTGTCCTGGGGTAGAGAAAAATATTAGAATTGCCCTAAGAGTACTTTAAACAAGATTAGTTAAAGTAGTTTTCTACTTCCAATTGATGACAAATTTATAGGCTGCTTGCAAAAGACCAAAAACGTAGACTTCATTTCAACCCAATGAGTAATACTTTTATACAAATATAAATGTATAGCGAATTACAAACTACAATAAAATAGAAGAAAATTTAAAAGTTAATAAGTAATATAGTATTAAATTTTCCGTAAATTAATTGTTCAGGGCTCGCCGGAAAGCTAGTTTTTAATATGCAAAATTTTTCTTGCTCATTCAGACTTACGCTTTGTGACACAGCTGTTACAAGCATTTCATTATCCAAACAGTAAGTCAGTTACGTTAATGCACCAGTGAATTTTTATAAAGTTTCCGCATCCTCCCTAACCAAATTAACTGCCAGGCCAAATTATAGTACAATTCAACAAATAAATAAAATGGCTGCCGAACCATTACTTTATCCACCCATTTACGCGTATATTAGGAAATGCTATTCCGTCTTCAGAATTTCTCACATAAACTGTATACGAAATTTCATAATACTCGTATTCTTCAGTTGTATGTCTACTAAACACGTAAATTTGAGCCAACCATTTGTGCTGCGTTCAAAACCGTAGGTTAATTTTCCTGAGTAGATACGTTCGGTTGTTAGGCAGTATTCACAATGGGAATAACAACTGCCACGCCACTGAACTGACTAAGGACTCTGTACACACTCGCCCAATCGTGTATAGAGTGCATATTCAATTTACGTCATTTACTATATATATTTTCTTACTTATTTTGAAAGAGAATTCCTTAAAGTACGTAAAAAGCTGAGGAGTACACGTCACGTCCCACGTGCATATTTTACACTTAAGAAATATAATGCAGTATTCATTAGCATGGACCGTACAGTCGAGTATGACTACTGAAAGCGAGTAAAAATACTATGGTGGAAAAATTTGTGTTCAAACGTGAAAGTAAGTATTCGGAATTCAGCTACCTCGCCCCTCGTAAATAAATTATGCACAACGACTGTTCAAATTACAGAACCCAAGTTATGATTTCGACGCTTCACTGTGTTCACATTCCAGATTCCAGTAATATATCCCATAGCGTATGGATCGTAGTGCTACATCGCAGTGTCAATACGTGTCAGTGGAAACCAGTCGTATACTTACAATTATTTATTTCTTTTGGTCATAAACGTCATCATCATCATCACCACCACCACCAAAATCACCATTATCGTCATCATCAATCGGCACGAGTTAGGCCTTGATAGACCTGTTTCGGCCTAGTCTATTAGTATCTTCAGAGGTCTTCCAACTAGTCTCCGTCCAGTTGGTCTATAATTCGGCATTACTTTTTGCATCCTGTTGTTGTACAGTCATGTTACATGTCGTAGCAAATTTGATTTGTATCTTCTCAGTTTTTCGTCAATTGGTTCTACTTTCAACTCTTCCAAAATTTCTTCTTTCCTTTTGAGGTCAAAAAGTGTGTATACCGCTGTTCTCCTAAAACATTTCATCGCGATTGGTGCCAATCGTTTTTTATCCTTTTGTATGAGGGTTAAAATCTCGCTTCCATATAGAATTGGGAGAGCCAGTGCATTATATACTTTAATTCTTGAAGATTTCTGGATCAAATTTGGTTTATAAGTCTTCTTTAAAACTCCCAGTATTTGGGCAAACTTTGTTACCTTGCTAGTTGTTGTACCAAGTGATCACTATAAAAAGGACGTTTCGAACTTTAGTCGTGGTTAAATCTTTAATGAACAGTGGTAACTAAAGACACCGCCTCCAGTAACCTTCAATAAAACTGCATTCTACCTAAAGAGTGTATGACAGCGTAATCAGATAGGTGTTTGTAGTGGAAACAGGCTTAGTGTTATCTCAAGGTAGGAAAGGTGCATTTACCTACTATTTATTATTATTCATGGTCTACATGGATGAAGAAGAGCTGTGCCCAGTTCCGTAGTTAAGAATAACTGGGCCAGATTTTTTTTTCATTCAACGAATCAAGAAGTATCCAGTTTCCACCAGACCGACATATTATCAGGGTTTATCTCAGTATTTAACCAACTTGATGCACAAAATTTTGTTTCACAATAAGTTTTATTTCATGCCTCTACACGTTTCGAGCACATGTGCTCGAAACGTTAGAGGCATGAAATAAAACTTATTGTGAAACAAACTTTTGTGCATCAAGTTGGTTAACTACTGAGATGCACGGTCAGCAAAACGTCAAAAAATCATCAGGGTTGAAACAACTAAGCCAATGAAGCATGCTATCAGCGAGTTTAACCCAGTGTGCATCTTCACAGTACAGTTCTGTAAAATTCATATTGCGGGAAGTTCTCTACAATTCAGAGTTTCCTAAAAACACAGTTTTAAAATATCCACGAGCATGGTTTATGTTCCACTTCACAAATCTTTCTTGTTTTAATTACCGCCCAAATTTCACATTTTCCTTGTATTTTTGTTAAAAGAAATACAGAAGAATGCCATATTCTCAGAACCTAGAATAAAGGAAAAATCATATATCAATAACAAAGAGAAATGATATTTCAGTTGTTTGTATGTGCGAGAGTTCTGGCTCCAACCGCGATGTTGCTGAAATTTTAGTTTTGTGAGATGTGACGCTGTGTCGTTGGGCGAGTCGCCCCGAGGTTTCGCCGGAACGGTAATAACTGAAACTACTCGCCCAATGATACGACACAAAACATAAGACTTGAAATTAATTCAACAGGACCGAACGTACTAACAAGCACTGAAAAAAAAATCGAATGGTGCGGTGAACAGAACTACAAATTTATATACACTACGGATGGGGTCTGATTGAATTCATCTGCGCTATGATGCACTTATATCGGTCGGCGACGAAGCTTAAATTGAGAAGTTTAGGGAGGATGGTATTATAAATGCTTATACGGCTGTGGGTTTGTACCAGACGAGTATGAGTATGTAAGGGTGGGATGTAATCAGAACCAACTTCGGTATAAAGTACATGGTCTCGTGTTTTTCAAGACCGTATTTAATAAGAGCTTGAAAATATCGCTGATGTATGTCCATAAACTTCGCATCTGAAATACAGGGAATTACACGAAGGATGCCCCTCCATTCTGACAGTTACTTTGTCCGTTTATTTTCCAACGTTCTCAGTACCAAATACTTAAACTTCATGTCGCTTTTTATAACAAATTTTCATTACATGTTACAACCCTCTTTATTGCCTTATTTTGCTACATGTTTCGATACGGCCGTAATATCATCAGGCGACGCAGTCAAAGTCCACTCGTTGCATTACTCCTGCATATCACTGTAAAAAAGTTATATTTAAAACTAACGGTAAATTAAAATTAAAATTATCTTGCACTGTAATTCAATAAAATCAAATTATGCAAATTATTTTTGAGTCTTCTGGCATCTACTGTTCAGAAAGTTTTATTTTTCGCTTTGTAGACTCCAGTACTGAAACAGGCCTAAGTATTAAAATATTCTCCGATGTTTTGTCGAAGCAGCTTGTTGTGTATACCGAAACCAGACCGCCAAGTAGATTTCAAATGTTATTTGAACTAATTACGTAAACACGCTATTAAACCTTCACTCGCCGAGTTAAATCCCATCTGCCATCTGCTGGCATTATTAAGAACTCACCATATTCTCCACGTTAGCAGGGTAAGGGTTAAAATATGGCAATAACATGGAAACTGCGCGAAATTTTTGGTGTGATGTCTATCATTTCTGAAATACACTTACGTGACTCGTAAAAATATTACGGTGGTGTAATCATTAAAATATCTCTGCTTTTATCGCGAGAGCTACTTAACCCTTAGAACTGTTATTATTCTCATCTTATACGCTACGCTTATTACCATAACATCGGCCAAGAATGGTAACTCAGTAACAATTAGAGAAGGGAAAAGATTGGTAATTGCTTACCTGTACAAAGTAAGTTAATCTAAATTGTCACAAAAAAAACTCGGTTTGTTTCATACATTCGTCATTTACAACGAGATATTGCACCACACAGAAAATTAGCAAAACTGGATGCAGCAGTCATTATTCTATTACTATAACCATTTACTTCAGAGAGCTGGTAGTTAAATTAATTACGCAGGTCTCTGTGTTCAGCAGGGATTGACTACCATGTGCAGTTAACCTAATGTGCGTCTGGCACAGCTCATTCATCTGTTCGAACGAACAATTACAGATTATCAATACCGCTTGTAAATTAAATCAGTTGCTACAGTATTCGTTTATTCTCCACAGTCTTATGTTTTGTTGTTACAATTAAATGAATCCATAAAAGCGGACAAATTCGTTGTAGCATCCGTAAATTAACAGTACAATTTTACCACTCCCAGTGTGATGCACATACACATAACCCATTACCATATTTCTCCAGGATACATAGTTTAATATTATCCTGCAATCTACGCCTACATCACAATGGATTATTTAAATTCTCCTCTTCCTATTATAAATTTTTCATCTCTGCCAGTTATGCCTCATACTCTCTTATATGCTCATAAAAAATTCCGTGTGTGTGTGCTACTACCTTCCTATTAGATCTAAATATTCAAATCGGCTTCTTATTTTGAATGAGTTCCAGTCAATTTTTAATGTATTATTAATTCACGACGCACTTCAGTTTGTACTTATTTAAAAATCAGATCTTCGTAGTAGATGTTTGAGTGGGCCGGACCTAGGACTGAAACATTCAGGATTTAGTATGTAATGAAGAAAGAACCTGATATATTATAATGGTATTATGTTTAATCAAATCACTTCCAGCAAGTCTTCTTCCTTAGCGTCACAAACAAAATGAACACTCGTATGTGTCAAGCATGTAAAATTAAGCTCATATATAAATACTCACATCATAGTTTCTTCCCTTTCTAAATCAGAAATATAAAGGGCTAATTTTCAAGTGAGGCATCCCCATTGTGCTTTATATGATCAATATATGTGGTATAAAATTATATGGTCATACACATCTATAAATTTATTAGAAGTATTAGTTATATTTCTAGCTACATATTTCGGCTCATATACAGAGCCATCTTCAGGCTAGTCTTCGGAGTGGTACTTGTAATAGAGATCTCGTAACCTTCAAAACACCAATAATTGTACATATAAACCACTCCGAAAACTAGCCTGAAGATGGCTTTATATATGAGCCGAAACATATGGCTAGAAATACAAATAATATTTCTAATAAATGTAGAGCTGTGTATGACTATATAATTTTATAATTATATACCACATATATTGATCATAAAGGGCTAAGTTACTGTCAGTGGGTACTGTACCGGAATATAAGTTACTTTTACAAACAAACAAACAACTCGCTCTCTTATACTCTCTTATCGCTTAATTTACGGTCATTAATTCCGTGCTTCCGGTTACCGCAACTATATGGAATCTTCCAACTGCCCCACTTTACATGAAATTTTGCAGTGTGGACGATAATAACATTAAAACAACTACACGAACAGACTTTAACCTACCGTACACTGGAAGATGATATCCAGTTTCAGACCATCGAATGTTATTCGTAGTCTCACAAATTTTTCTTGATTGGACTTGAGAATAAAAGGAAAAGTCAATTCCATGTAACTAAAATTAAGAAAAAGGCAATTTATTACAAACGCTCAAATATTCACGTACGAACAAATTACGTACTGACTATATGAAACCAAACAAGTCCCCAACACATCGGACTTTAAAGATGGTGTTAGGGAAAACTTTTTTGACTTTGCAGTCATACATCGCCATTCTTAAAACAGAATAAGGAATGTAATTTCATAACAACATACAAGACATCAGCAAAACTTCATTGTCACATAATTTCACAATTATCTTCAGTAAAATTCCATATAATTTAATCCAGGCAAAAAAAAAAAGTCTTTGAGCAGTTCAGCCAGTCACACAAAATAACCAATGTTTATGTTCATTACAATCTTAACAAACCATCCCTTCCATTACCTCTCATCCCATTTACTTCGGATTCGGCGTCCAAAGTACTGCGTCGATAGCATCAGACCCTATCTTAAGATTGTCGTAACTTTTACTTACTTACTTACTTGCTCCATGCAGCAGAGTCCTTCTTGAGACGAAATCCTTGTTCTCAGTTAGCCAAGAAATTCACCCATTTTATTGTACCCAATGGTTCATTACCACGTTCACAAAAGCCCGCCATCTCTCCGTGTTCTAAGCCAGACCAGTCCAGTCCATGACCCCCAATCCACTGCCTGAAGATCCATTTTAATATTATCCTTCCATCAACGCCTGGATCTCCCAAGTGGTATCTTTCCCCCAGACCTCCCCACCGAAACCCTGTATGCACCTCCCTTCCATCCATACATGCCCCAACCATCTCATTCTACTTGATTTGATCACCCGAACAAAATTTGGTTAGCAGTACAGATCATTAAGCTCCTCATTATGTAGTTTTCTCCAGTCTCTTGTTACCTCGTCCCTCTTAGGTCCAAATATTCCCCTCAACATCCTGTTCCCAAACACACTCATCCTACGTTCCTCCCTCAATGTGAGCGACCAAGTTCCGCACCCTTACAAAACAGGCAAAATTATAGTTCTGTATATCTTAATCTGCATATTTTTGGATAGAAAACTGAAATACAAAACATTCTGTACCGAATGATAACAAGCATTCACTGACTGCAATCTGTTCTTCATTTCTTCCTGAATAAAATTTCGATTCGTTGGAAGGTAGTTCCCTAATATCTTAACTTTTCCATTCTTTTAAAGAAACCATTATCAATCTTTATTTTGTGACTTCGTCCTACATTCTGATCTCCAGACATGACCATTTTCTTAGTTTTATTAGCACTTACTTCTGGTCCATTCTCCGTACTACCAAGCAATAAAGGGTCTGCGTTTTTTTTTACAGTATGTACACTTCCTCCCAACATATTACTATCATCAGCATAAACCAGAAGCTGATGTGTATCATTTAATTTCACGCCATCCTGTTTTACCTGAACCCTCCTAATGGCACACTCTAAAGCAAAGTTGAAAAGAATGGCGATAGAGAATCCCCTTGTTTACCATTCTTAATAGGAAACATGTCGGACAAATGTTTGCCTAATCGGACTCTGCTACAGGTTTCATTCAGATACATTTTTTATTAGCTTCACTAGTTTCCTACGGATACCAGACCCAATGATAATATTACACAAGACCTCGTTCCTAATTGAATCATAGGCTTTCTATAAATAGCTCACTTTCTTTACAAAAATGTTACTGAAATATACCTTGGAAACTCAATAGGAAAACTCCCCTCTTTTTGTCACGGTTTCCATACAAAATTCTTTAAATAGCATACTCATATATGTTATCCACTAATTCACCATCTTACGGAATACACATGCTGTAAAAATCGGAGTTGTGGTAGTAATTGCACTTTTACAAACGTATATTTGACAAAGATTGACAACTTTTTGCAAGTTGAAATATTATTTTTTATTGTTTTTGTCTTCTGTCTTTGGTCTTTATTTTATTTCCACGGAAAAGACTTAAAGACAAAACCTCAAAAGGAGAGACACTTCCTACTGACACTAACGATTATTAAAGGTAAAGTGATCCCGTTACAGGCCCGGTGTGGCCAGAAGGTGGGTAGTGGTATAGCTCTACTCTTCCATGACCGCGGCACTAGAAGGCAGTGAGTGGTCAGCGTCACGCCCCGGCCGCTCTTTACCCCCGGAAAAGACCCGATACCCATTGTACAGGAGGATGGGTTGGCCCTAGGGCCGGTCTGGACGGGCGGAAAATCTCGTCCCCACCGGGATTCGATCCCGGACCGTCCACCCCGTCTTCAGTCGCTATACCGACTGAGCTACACTAATGATTATTACGCAAAGATATTTTACATTCGTCTTTATTAGAATGCAATCATCTGTTACCTGAGACAAAATAAAACGTGACCTTGATTAATATAATACTCGTAATATCCGTTACGCGTTTGTACGCCAGGCAGCTCATCGGATATGCTTTCTAAGCTTCCGTCGTTTAGAGCACTGGCTCTCAAAATTTTCGAGCATAAGGAACCCTTTTTATTAAGGTAAGAAAAATGGGTGAACTCCACAATTTAATAGTTGAGCTTCTAGATTCCACCATTTAATAAAACGTATAATGAGAAAAACGTAATGCAATCTCCCAGCCCTTGCAAATAAATTCACACTTCGTTCAGTACAATATTAATAACAGCGAATAATGGAGGAAAACAAGCACTGATTGGAAAGAAGAAGAATTGCTGCGAAGTTATGTCAGTCCCCAGGGCTTTTGTAATAATATCTCGGACCCCTTTACGAAAACAGGCAGCCCCTTGAAGGCCCGAGTCCTACGGTTAGAAACTACGGATTTAGATAGCTCTAAATCCCTATTATCACTACCCCAGATCGCAGATCTAAAGATTAAGGAAACTACAGACATGCAGTTATAAGCTAAACATACTTTTTTCCTCAACTTTCAGCGAGTGTAGATCATTTTTGTCACCGGAAGACATCAAAGACTCTGTAAGAGTAGTAACTAGGATCACAATCAGAGCCTCGTTATTTCGTTCCGCTGCCTCATCCGCAAAATGTACATTAATGCAGGTAGAGTGACAATAGCTTCATTAACATAAGCACGACAACTTGCCAGTTTGTGGTAGCCAGACCTGTACCGTGTTGCCCAAACAACACATTCCTAACAAATGGCGGTACTCGTAATTCTTCGTCTAATTACAGCCAACTTCCATAATTCGCATATCCCGTTTCAGAACCATTGCTCGAATTCAGACCCATCTTACAACACACGAATCTGAGCGCCATGACATAGGCTTAAAGTTGCAACCTTACTTCATTCGCATCCCCGACGCCCAGACAGATGTTCAGCTTTTACTGTTCCTTCTATATAAACGTCAGACCAAAGAGAGGAAGACAACTTGTATCACACACGACAATGAGAAACTCTAGCAAACAGCGCGAGACACACGAATATGTAAGTAAGAAACTAACAGAAAAGAAACGCGGGTTCTGCGCTTTGCGAACATCTTATATCCTACTCACATTACTGCTCCAAGTTTTGGGGAAAACTTTGAGCTTCTAAAATCGCAAGCTGCCTCCGTGCGTGAGCGCGCTTTTGGCTTTCAAAGTTTGAGCCAAGTAATTCTCATTACATCTGATATACTCTCAAGTGTAATGGCACTCCAGACTCGAAATTCATAATTAATTACAATGAGAAATAGCGATAAGAAAGGCTGAAGAACATTCGAAATGGAGCGATATTTCCAAAATATTGAAGTAATGCATGGCAGTACACCTCAAAGAAATGTGAAATATTTTCTAAGGCAATTATTTTGCAGGACTTTAAGGAACGACATGCAGCTTCCACTGTAATAATAGCAACTAGGCGACACTATGCCTACAGCTAGCAGTGCAATATTCCTTATCCAAAATCATAAACATTCCTACAAATTAAGCACAAATAAACTCAAACATTGCGGCAGGACAAAAATCAAGGTTATAAAGGAAAAACACACCGTAAACAGGCAACAAAGTCTTCTAAAAGTTGTAATAATCCCAATACATAACAATGCTTGGTTCGTGAATGAGTCACAACCTGGAACAAAGTGACGAGAGAGTAGGCTGACTCACACTTTGTACAACAGTACACGCCTGTGATGTCACCAGGGATCGCAGTTTTTTATTATTTCTACGGTGTATCTGCATTTCGAATACGAAGCAGTGTAAAGAAAATACCCTAGAACTAACCGAACCGTTACGTATTAAAGAGGCCTTCCCAAACAGAGCGTCAGAGCAGTATCATCATTTCAGGCGTGCTGCGCAATTAAGCACCTCTACATCCAGAGAACACTATCTTTCCGCATCAAATATTTCTCTCAGTTGACTACGAATTAAAAGTATTTTATCACCATTCATTTGCTGGTCTGTCATTTATACCGGCCAACCTCCTAGTCTCTGTATAATTCACAGTGTGCCTCCGTTCCGTCTTTCCGTCATGCATTTATCCCTGGAACTAATAATAGTAGCGGACATGTGTAAATACATATTCTTCATAGGAAGAAGGAAAACTTGGAAACTGCTAAAACCTCAACTGACGTCGTCGTCTGGATACAGTAACAAGACAGGCAAGGTACGTTGGCTACAACGTAACAATGAGGTGCGCCCATGCAACCATTGTTGCCGTCGAAGAGCAATAAGTATTATATATTCCGAGTGCGTGTCTGTGGCCTTTGGTATCCAGCATTCAATACGCTAGTGCCATACTGTCATCTGTGGCCTGTCAGACTCTACCACATTTTTCCACACAACCTCGTGAACGACACGATTTTCGAAAAAATTTACTAAACATAAAATGTGTATTTTTTTTATTTTCTCTACAATGTTTGTATGAAATATGTTTTCTTTAGGGTAATTCCCCGGCGTCTGAGTTCTAATAGCCGACGTTTCGGAACCCTCTATCAGTTCCATCTTCATAGGCAGGTGGATGAAGTACTTCATCCACCTGCCTATGAAAATGGAACTGATAGAGGGTTCCGAAACGTCGACTATTAGAACTCAGACGCCGGGGAATTACCCAAAAGAAAACATATTACATATACAACACGGCGAAAGCTTAAAATAAAGAATTTTGTATGAAACATTTCCCATTCTAGGAAGAACTGATCGAGATATGATCAAAAATCTAGATTGATCTTCATGTAAAATACCTGTTAGCCTTGTCAGAATTTAATGAAACTTGACTTCTCTTGAAATATTTTCGAAAAATACGTATCAAATTTCACGAATATCCGTCCAGTGGGTATCGAGTTTTTCGATACGGACAGACAGACATGGCGAAGCTAATAGTCGCTTTTTGCAATTTTTCAATCGCGTCTAAAACCCACTTGCCCTAAATAAATGCAAAACAAGGGCGCTCTTGGGACATGGAGAAAACCAACTTCTCGGAGAAAATCTACATTAGCACAGTTGCTAGGATACTGGCAACACCCACGCGGGGAACTTACAGCTTGGAGAATAACACCCAACGTTCGATTACAGCCCTGTCGCTAGAAATATGGGGAACACAAAACATACTGTTTCTCAAAATGTGTACACGCTCTACTGTACGGATTTGTCATAAAAGATACAAACAATAATATCTTACATGTCCAGACTCGAGCACGGTTCGATCCCATGACCTTCTACGCAGACGTCCCTCACGCTAAATTGCAAAATTACTAAGTAACAAAGTTCGCTTAATTTTGGGACAGAAAGATCATAAAACCTAAACAAAAATATTTTTTTGAGAGTTTGGAAGACAACGCAATAGAAGAATGCGACGGAATACGAGTTTTTTCATAATTACTCGTCATAACACTGAAATTTTCATATTCAAAACTTAAACTTGTAAAGGAAGAAAACACTGCCAGTTGCAGGTTTTGTGCATCAACGACCTACGCTGATGGTTTGTCTCGCTGTTTACATTGCTTTTCCTTACTCTTTATGCTACTCACTTTTAGTAATTCACTTGCTTCTCTTCACCTACCAAGTTGTTTCTTCAAGAGACGGAAATGAAAATGTGCGAAAGCAGCACACACACACACACACACACACACAACAAACACGCAAACTCGAGGTAGAAACAGAAAGTATCTCAGGGGTAAAATTCATACCAGACCGGTAAGATAGAACAACAGCAGGTGAAAATATGTGAATACGCGGAACTTTGCAATGTAACATACACATTAGATTCCAGCTGAGCTGCGTCAGGGGCTGGAATGTAAAAATTTAAGTCCTGTCTGTTATTTTCACTGCTTTCTTTATAATTCCCAACAGCTAAATTTCTTTTTTTATATAAAAATGGTTATTTTGCTTCTTCTCACAAACATGAATATTTGTCTTCAACATACAAAACACATAAATTACTAAGTACACACGTAGCCAAATAATGACAAACGTTTACCCACTCAAAGTGCGTCTGCCTTTTGGGATAGTGACAAAATACAATTTAGACAACTAGAAAACCGCAATTCATTTCCGGCACAGGCAGATACTTTTCTTTTAATACGAGCCATTCCGTTGTGTTGTAATAAAAATATGATATTTGTTACAGTCTAAAACACAACATATATAATCAATAATATGACAACACTTTATAGTTACCTTCTAGGCGACAAGTTTCGGCTGTAACACAGCCATCATCAGGCCAAAGTAGAACACAGTCTAGGTACACAGAAAGTGTGTACTCCATAGAGGCCTGGTAATAAACCCCGACAAGACTAAATATATGAGAGTTTCAGCGTCCCCATCCCGAAGATCAGTGAAAGGGGCAACCATAAATAGTATAACTTATGAAGGAGTAGCCGAGTTCATATACTTGGATACGCTAATCAGTAATGATAATAGCGTGGGGAAAGAAATACAAAGACTTATTTTGGCCGGCAATATAACTTATTTTGCCGCTATAAGTCTCTTCAGGAGTCGAATTTTATCCAGAGCTACTAAAATTATATTACATAAGACACTAATAAGACCGGTAGTGACGTATGGAGCGGAAGCATGGACGTTGACAAACAAAGAAGAACGAGATCTGCTAATTTTTTAAAGGAAAATATTTAGAAGAATATATGGTGCTAAATATGAAAACGGAGAATGGAAAAGTCGGACGAATCGAGAACTAGAAGAGATGAGCAAAGGAGAAAATATAGTAAAATGGATAAAAGGGAAAAGGATAAGCTGGTTAGGTCACCTAGAGAGAATGGAGGAGGATAGGATGCCCAAAAAGATCTTCACTCAAGAACTGGAAGGGACGAGAAGAAGGAGAAGACCCAGGAAAAGATGGAAAGAGG
>Ga0123354_10003278_pt1 | contig 22245 bp, 24 predicted proteins | sample TergutLab28metaG_2_FD_97872 | JGI IMG/M metagenome (GOLD analysis project Ga0123354, IMG submission 97872) | Labiotermes labralis P4 segment gut microbial communities from Petit-Saut dam, French Guiana - Lab288 P4 | ecosystem: Host-associated > Arthropoda: Insects > Digestive system > Gut ... | reverse complement strand
AATCGAAACCCAGCTGATGACCAACTATACAACACCCAAATAGCCAAAAAAGTCACCTGGACCACCCCCTTCACACAAGGCTACAACAACTACGACATCAGCTACACAAACGGAAACCTATACGCCACAAAAGAAACAAAGTAATAATTGATTCACACTAGCTTCAACCAGAAGCTGTTAAAAAGAAGATCTAAACAAAGAAGTAAGGGATAAAGTTTAGGAGAATATCGAGAAGTCTGAATCGCTTTCGGGTTCCTGTTGTTTTTTGTTGAGTTCGTCGATTTTTTTGGTTAATTCTTCGACTTCTTGGGTGTTGCCTAGTGCTTTTTGGTTTTCTTTGACGTTTTCAAGGGCGCTTATGCCGTAGCGTTCAAAGCCCTTAGATAGAGAGATATCTGCAGATTTAGTGAAAAGTTCGATTGCTTTTTGGTATTCTTTGAGTTGAGTAGAGCATTCACCGGCTTTGTAGTTCATCTCGGCTGAGCCAAAATAATTCTGGTTTTTGTAGTAGAGTTCAGCTGATTTGATAAAGAAGTCACGGGCTTCGCTGTATTTGCCGCTATCCATTAATGCGTTAGCATCTTTGTGAATTTTAATCGGATCTGCTTTTTCAGTCATAAATCATCAACATATGTGGCGTGAACTCACATTTAGAATTTTCCCCAACCAACCTATAGGCAACATGCTGTCTGTATCAGAGATAGTCTATAGAAAAAAGGGTTGCGATAAGTTAGCACTCAACATCCAAAAAGGAACCGATTCATGAACAGTTATTCTTTTTTGCCGATTTCTTTCATAAGGTCCGCTGGAGAAATATAGTCTTTATTTGGAAGTATATCCAAGATGTTTAGAACATCGTTTGGAGCACTGTTACTTTTTGCAACCCTTATCAGATCGTCTTTATTGGAAGGATAGTGAGCTCCTTTTAGACTATGCTGAATTTTTGCTGGACTATCATATCCTTGCGCGCTTGTACCTTCGCCTCTAACCAAACATTTCACCTCCAACAAAATTCAAATCATCTGAGGTTTGACTTGGGAACTTCCACGGGCACACTATTTTAAGTATAAGGGGACACTAATGCAACAACACTCAGGCTCAATAATTTTGGCAAGCTATTTGGCACTTACCTGAGGTTAGAGAATAATTTTTTCATCCGGCTAAGCGGTACATTTGGATGATATTTGACGACAGACCACTGATGTTCAGTCAGATTTGAATGCAAATTGAAGCGGAGAGATATCAGTTTTAAGTGGGGGAGTCTAATGAAAACAGATAGCTTAATTGGTAAACTATCACTAAGTAGCATGTGAGGCGGTTTAGATGGATGAGTCAGCTATAGAGTGGATCGCAAGTCAGTATTATAGCCGTCAGATTGCAGTAAAAGAGTTGGGCACAAGTGGGCAAGAAAAACTCGCAAAGGCCAGAGTGGCAGTTGTGGGTGTGGGCGGTTTGGGTTCGGTTTCTTCGCTTTATTTAGCGCTGGCTGGGGTAGGCTACATCCGTATAATCGATCAAGATACTCTTGAACCCCATAATTTACATCGACAGATCATCTATACCATTCAGGATCTTTGCTATCCCAAAGCTGAAGCGGCGGCCGACCAACTACGTAACCACAATATGTTTGTAGAGATTGAAGCGGTTTCGGAAAATCTAAACGCCGAAAATGCAGAACGCCTTCTATCAGATGTGGATGTTGTGGTTGATGGTCTGGACAATATGGTGACACGTCAGATTATCAATAGGGCCTGTATAAAACTTGGAATCCCCTATGTTTTTGGTGCTGCCATCAGTTTGGAAGGCAACCTCTCTGTTTTCCAACCCCCCCAAACGGGATGTCTGGCATGCCTCATGCCCGAGGGCTTAAACGGAGGCGGTGCCTGTGATAAGCGAGGCATCATCGGTGCAACTGCGGGCACCATTGGTAGCCTCCAAGCCCTTGAAACCATCAAACTCATCACAGGCATTGGCAAGTCGCTTAAGGGCAAACTCTTAGTTTGCGACTTTACCGACATGAACTTTACCGCTCTAGACATCGCAGAGAACCCTAATTGTCCTGTCTGTCATGGAGAACAAAAAGCGGTGAGTGCGGAGCGGCTGGTTTGGCTCTGTAGCAAAGACACTGCCAACATTAACCCTCAAACACCCCTAGATCTAACACTTGACAAGGCATATTCAGTAGTTCAGAAGCATTTTGAGATCCGTTTAAAAAGTCAGTCAGCACTTATGTTTAGTTACGAAGAGTTTAGAATCAGCCTCTTTAGCGGCGGACGCATGATCATAAAAGGCGTTAAAGACAAAGAAACGGCACTAAAAATTTACCATGACATTCTCCAAATTTTAAACCCAAAAACAACTCAACCTATCTAGCAACATACCCAGCTATTTTCTTGTTTCTCGGCGTTTTTGTTCAAGACAAGGGTATTAAAATTGCAACAACTGGTACAGGCACCAATCATTTTCAAACATAGCTGACTTAACATAATATAAGTAAAAAATTTAAATAAAAAAAGTAAATTTGGTTATTGATTTATTTTTGTTTTTTAGGGCGTAGACTGCGTACAGTTGCACCTGCGCGCCACAACTCACTACTGCCCATAGCTCTGAGTTCGTCAGCAAGCTTTTGCTTATAGTTAGCCTCTTTACTGCGTTCTAGCACAATACGACTCTCCTCACCAGCAGCAGTTAACTCATAGAGCGAGTCAAACACCGGCTTAGTTGCTGATCGGAAACGTTCTTTCCATCGCAGAGCACCAATACGGGCAGTTTCGCTACAGTTGTTATACATCCAATCCATACCGTTTTCATCAACTAATCGGATGAGACTTTGGGTGAGTTCTTCAACAGTTTCATTAAACGCCTCACTTGGACTGTGCCCATGTTCACGCAGAGTACTGTATTGAGCTTCGATAATACCTGCTAGTGCACCCATAAGTGTGCCGCGTTCACCAGTTAGATCACTATAGGTTTCTTTTTCAAAGGTAGTTGGAAAAAGATAACCAGATCCAATGGCAATACCCATAGCTTTGGTACGCTCAACAGCTTTACCAGTGGCATCTTGGAAAATGGCATAACTGCTGTTAATACCGCTTCCATCTACAAAGTTTCGACGCACCGAAGTACCGCTTCCTTTAGGAGCGACTAAAATAACATCAACATCTTGGGGGGGAATAACACCCGATTGTTCTTTAAACACTACACTAAAGCCGTGGCTAAAGTAGAGAGCATCACCCTTTTTGAGGCCCGATTTGATGTTTAGCCATTCTTCCTTTTGGGCTGCATCGGTTAGCAGTACCATTTTGATGGTTCCGCGTTGAGCGGCTTCTTCGAGACTGAAAAGAGTTTCACCTGGGATCCAGCCGTCTTCTATGGCTTTTTGATATGTTTTGGAGTCTTTACGTTGACCGATAATTACTTTGATGCCGTTATCACGCATGTTTAATGCTTGGGAGCGGCCTTGGATGCCGTACCCAAGTGTGGCAACGACTTCGTTTTTTAGGGTTTGTTGGGCTTGTGCCACTGTGAATTCTTCTCTTGTGATGACGTCTTCTTGGACGCCGCCGAAATCAATCTTGGCCATTTTCTGGTTCCTCAAGCCAAACCTTGGTTGACGCGGTAATTAAGAATTACTCCATCCCTTGAGGGTATGATGCAAAAAACAGCTGTTTCTCTATTGCATTAATGAGGGCTACATTAAAGATAAAACGGCGGGGCTTGTGTTTTTATCGTCAGAGGCACAAGGAGGTAATTAGTGTTTGGTTACACTATTGTTAGCTGACTAATTAGTTGGTGTTATTGGTGTTGTTGGTGTTGGATAATTGGGTGGTTTGCCATAAACCTAATAAATGAATTGGTTTTTTATCTATTTTGGGGAATTGGGATGACATATAATCTGCAGAGTGGGAGAACTTTTGAAGAGACCGTTGAGTCGCTTTTTAATCAGATGGGGTATCACACTAAACCCAAGCATGTTTTGCACACCAGATCAACCTATATTCATGCGGTGATTGATCAGCCCAAAGGTACTCAGAGGTTACTTATTGAGTGTAAAAACAGTGTGGATCTTATTGATGTACAGCATTTCTGTTCTAGGGTTGCATTTGCTAGGGAAAATTTAGAGGTTGATGGCGGTTTACTTGTTGCTAATGTTGGTTTTAGCGATGAGTCGCTGTCTTGGTGTAAGAGTAACTGTTCGTTTGTCGAGCTTAAGACGTATAAGCAACTCATAGCCAAGTCAGCGAGCTTTAGAAAAATGCTTAGAAAATTTAGCCAGTAACTATCATTTAGTTGGTTTGTTGAGAGCAACAAATAGAGCTAATTCATCAGGTGTTATGCCTGTTTTTTGTAGTTTATTTGTGCAAGTTTGGTATTGTTTTTCTGCGAGTTGGGCAGGCAGAATGGTTTGTTGTGTTATGAAGTGGTAGGTTTCTTGGGTGGTTTGTCCTCTTTTTAATGCACAGAGTTGTTTTTTAAATCGGGTGAGGGCTTGGCAGTCGTGGGTTTGCATGCCAAAGGGGGTGTTGGGGAATTGGCGACATCCTTCCGGGCGGATTTCATAGATGGAGCAGGTTTGGTTGACAAGAAAAGGACAGGGCGTGTGGGTTATGTAGTGGTCGTATTGAGTGGGGTTTGTTTCCCAGCGTTTGCCTAGTTCCTCATAGAGGGTTTGGGTTTTGAGGTGAGCTTGGGGGTTTTGGGGGTCGGGTTTGAGTTTTCCGGCGACTAAAAAGTCGTCGAGGGTACAGCAGGTACCGCATTTACTGCAAAGAAACGGCAGATTAACTGACCATTCGCTGGGTTGGGTTTTGAATTTGATATGTGCATAGAAGGTGGCAACCATTATGCATCAATAAAACGAAGGCACCAAGAGGTTTCAACCTTTCCCCAACCCGAGTTTTTGGGTACTATGTAGTCTTATTAAAAAATGGCACCAAATATATCTACTGACCGGAGTAACTACCAAAGTTTATAGTAAAACTCCCAAAGTTCATAGCGAACTATTGAAAGTAAGTTAGACTATAATATATCCCAAGTAACTGGTGCGGTCGCTGTGATTTGAACCCCAGCGCATATGGAGGCATCGCCATCACCCCATTTTTTTCTTTTTGCCACACCTTTTCTGAGCGGCAATTATTCAAAGTACCTGACAATTTTCCCACACTATTGCCGAGGGCTAACTGGGCGGGAGAGTTTGCATGGTCAAACATAATCGACAGGTTTATGTCAGTTATAACGTAAATTTTTGCCAACTCATTTCTGTGTTATATGCAGAGTCACAGAGCGAAAGGTTGATAAAAATGGGGTGGATTACAACAAAAGTAATTTAATACCATAACAATATTGGGCGATATTTTGTTTCTCCCAAAAAGGGTGACAAAGCGTGTTGATGGTCAAGCAAAGTCACAATTCGAGGTTTAATAATAACGGAGATGAAAAATGATATGAATAAGCGCAAAGACAAGAAGAACAATTCTCAAAACAAAGATACGTTAATTCCTATCACGCCAACAAATCTTGAGGCAAATAACAAAACCTTTGTCGCAAATAACGAATGTATAGATGAATCTACACTTTTTAAGTGTATATCCGAAATTATTGAGAACCGTAAATTTCGTGCCGCTACATATGCAAACAGTGAAGTCACGTTAATGTATTGGGAAGTCGGACGGTATATAAACTCGGTTATCCTTGATTTCAAACGAGCAAAATATGGCGAGAAGATTTTCGCCACACTGTCGCGAAAATTAGTTGAATCATACGGAAACAGCTTTGAAGAAAAGAACTTGTACCGTATGATGCAATTTGCCAATACGTTTACAGATATAACTGCATTGCACAAATGGTCGTATGTATTGAGTTGGTCACATTTTCGTGAGCTCATACGTATAAAAAGTGATGAGGCACGAGCTTTTTATGCTAATGATGCTGTTGAGCGACAACTGGGGGTTCGCGATTTGATGAGGCAAATATCACGAAAAACCTATGAACGACGTGAGATAGCTGACACACGGATAAGTAAAGAATCTGAACTTCCGTTTAATGTGTTTAAAGATCCGTATTTGCTTGATATACTTGGGTTGAAGGATAATTTTCTTGAGGCTGACTTGGAGAAGGCAATTCTTGTAGAACTTGAAGCATTTATATTGGAATTTGGTCACGGCTTTACCTTTGTTGAACGCCAAAAACGGATGATTATGGACGATGAGGATTTTCATTTGGATTTGCTGTTCTATCACCGTATCTTAAAACGCTTAGTAGCAGTAGAATTAAAGCTCGGTAAGTTTAAACCAGAATACAAGGGGCAGATGGAATTTTATTTACGTTGGCTTGATAAATATGAGCGTAAAGAGGGAGAGAATACGCCTATTGGTATTATTCTTTGTACGACGGCTAGTCGTGACCAGATTGAATTAATGGAGATGGATAAAGTTGGTATTGCTGTGGCTGAGTATTGGACGGTTTTGCCGTCTAAAGTAAAGTTTGAGCGAAAGATAAGTGAAATACTTCAGGAAGCAAAAGAACGTCTTAAACGTCGCAAGTCGCTTACAGATAATAAAGGTGTGTCACGACAAATAGAATATTTCATCGAACCAAAAGATGAGGCTGTTGACAGTTAGGCAACACCGTTTCATTTCCTTCCATTTTTAAACGTTGTTTTAACTTCAGTGGTTTCGAAAACGGGATTTGAACCCCAACCCATATGGCGACATCGCCATCACAACCACTTTTTCTTTTTTTCCAAACCTTTTCTGCATTTCTTCAGGAAAAGAAAACCTTTGCAAATTTTTGCCACTGGTGCCAAGGGGCTAACTGGACTGGACCGGTTGCTGAGTCAGACCCAATTGACATTTTAATTAAATTTTAACACACTTTTTACCATATGCACTTGGTTGGCTTCAGGTGTTTTGATTATCTTTGAAGGCAACAGTGACTTGTTCTAGGCCGTTGTGTTTGTAAGTGTGTTAATGGTAGGTGAAGTTTCCTATTGTTATGCGGGAGGAGACGTTTAACAAAATGTGTGATGAGAGGGATTGTTTGAACTCACGAAAACATAGATATCGCCTGGGTGGTTAGCGCAAAGTTCGTATGGTCAGCTATTTCCAGCTTTCCCGTCGCCTAGACCAAACTTGTTTTTCAATATCAGAGCTTGGACATTTTGTTTCCATTCGTTTTTCCGACCCCGCTCGGGGGGTTCTATGCTTAGCTAAACATTCACGGCAGTAAACGGGTTTATCTGATGCTGGTTTAAAGGGAACAGTTGCGGTTTTGCCGCAGTCACTACATTTTATTTGAGTTGAGGGTCTATCCGACATTACATATTAAACCTGTTAATTTTGGGGCTGTTTGAAATTGCGAACAAACTAACAGCAGTATATAGTTTTATCTAAATTTAAACATTTCAAATCAAGCGCTTCATTGAGTGCTGAATTTGCTTAAACAATTCGTTTGTCCACATTTTCCTCAATTATTATTCCGCGAATTTTACCTCCACCTATACGCTCTGCCTTTTTGACAGAACTTTTACACTTCATAACATGTCACCCCCGATTAAGATCTGCTACCGGCTATTTTTCCCGCTTAAACTCGCCAGATCCACCGACGTCACCTATGTTCGCAACAACGGCACCGCTTACCTTAGTAAGAACTTCTTCGGCTCGTTTCCAATTTTCTGCTGAAACTTCAATACGATACTTTGGAGCGGCGATGACTGAGAAGACAATTTTGGTATCTTTAGTTTTGTGTGTTTTTTTTGCATCACTGAAAGCTTCTTGGATACATCTAACGCCGTTTGGACGAGAACAACGCATTTCAAGAATACCCCAAGCTTTCACTGTCTTAACACTAATGCGTTCCTCCACAACTTGAAGTACTACCTTAGCTAACTCCTCCGGTACATTTAGCTGGGTTAGAACTGAGATGCCTTCCTGTAGAACTTTCTCAAAGCCGTCATATAGACCATATTTTTCTTCTAATACCGCACCGACTTTCAGATATACTTCTTCTCGTGACAAACCGGTTCGTTCACTCACCACATACAGCAGGGCATCGCCTTTTCGGTCTTTCTTCCAGGATTTAATTTTCTCAATTCGCTCCCGCTTAGTAACCCGCCTCAACGATAAGTCAATATGCCCCTTTTCAAGGTCTACCCGAAGCACTTTGAGAACCAGCTTCTGGTTTTCTCTAACAAAGTCACGTATATTTCTTATACGGGCGCTGGAAATTTCGGAGATATGGAGAAAACCTCTTTTGTTGTATTCATCAAGGCTAGCGTACACCCCGTAATCCATCACGGTTTTAATCGTTGCCATAACCAAATCCCCGGGTTCGGGCCACTCAAGTTTTTGTTCAGACATATTTTCGATCCACTTTATTTTAAAAATCGCCTATCGCGTTAGCGCCAAAGCCAGTTTTAGGTCGTTTTTCAGCAAACCAATGGTTCCCGCTTCAAAGTGACGTTTAGCCGCTACCACAAGTGCCTTTGTTTTGCAGAGTTCAGCGGCCGTTTCGTTGCATTCCGCAATAGCTAAGACGACTTTGCAACACTTTTTTTGACAGTGATTGTTTGCGCAATTCACGACCGCTAAATATAGCTCTTGTATGTCAAATGGGGGCATATAGTCTTCTGAGATACGCTGAATGTTTTGTTTGTCCATTTCTTCTAATGCACCCTCAGTAAACTGTTTACTTATCAAGATAGCATAGACATAGTTGTCACGCTTAATCGCTTCGGTTAGGTTCTTGACATCATTTAGATTGATGTACTCGTTAGCGAATGGTTCGACTATTCTTAGGAGCACTTTATTATTAGACCTATCAAGCGCGGCTACATCTGTGACGTTAGCGTTCTGCTGCCTTTTTACGCTTTTATAGCCCCGCACCGCCATGATAAAATTGATTTTGTTTTCACTCATATTCTCACTTACCAATTAGCTGATTTTATCTTCAATGGAAACGACCCGGTACTTCTGTCGCCACCCAGCATTTTTACCGCTATGCCCAAAACATCGTTTGATGAAGGGAAAAACATACGGCTTAGATTGCGTTCATTTGTTGTTCTATGTTTATCCATTCTATATTGTCCAATGTGGCCCTAAACCACTTATAATCAGAATAATCGAGAAAAAGCGGTTGGATGTTGTTTGACTTTTCCTCTAAAGAATTCTAATAGTTTATAGAATACTACGGCGGCTATATTAGAGTATGCGCTCTAAAAACTTTTTTATTGCTTAAAAAACTAGAAAACGAGTTTGTAGAATTTTCAGCAAAAACCTATTTTCCCTATCAAATAAACATCAACAGTTTCAACCTTTATTAGTCTGATGCGGCGGTATAGTCTCTGAAGAGTTTCTTTTATCCTCTTGGAATCGACTGATTGAGTAATTGATTCTTTTCTATACGAAAATGAGTAGATAGCGTATGTGTATGTTAAGGGTTGGTTTAGTTAAAAATTGTCGCAGATGCAAATCTTCCGTTCGTCCTCATTGTGAATACAGAAAGAAAACCACAAGGAAAGTCTTTGCAAACACCGTTAAGAAGAAAGAAGCATAAACAAATTTCACCCTTTTTTAAGGTGCTCTTATCAGCAACCTAAATCAGAAATACTTTGATAAAGACGAATGCAAAAGTTAGGTATTACCTAAAGGTGTTTACTCACATTAATATGAATAAGTATGCTATAAAGATTTAATTAAATAGTACACCATCCATTTGTCGGTATAAACCGTTTCATTTCCTTCCGCTTTTAAACGTTGTTTTAACTTCAGTGGCCCCGAAAGCTGGATTTGAACCCCACCCCATATGGCAACATCGCCAGCTATCACGATAAGAAATCCGGAACACTGCACACAACCTCTTGCAAATATCTCACAAAACAGATAATTTTTAATTCCTCATTCACATTATTAAAATAATTGCTATTTTTAGCAAAAAATGACATAAAAAGCATTATTTGAATAGTGAGGCCGCTGGGATTTGAACCTGGGATCATTAGCTTGAAAGACTATGTGTTTTAGTAGATAGAGAGGTAGTTGTTTGTTGTTTGGGTGGGTTTTTCTTTTTGGGTTTGTCATTGATGCCGACGCGGAGTTTATCGACATCTGTTTTGGTGGGTAGAGATACCATTATGGTGTGGTCGTGTTTTTCTTTGCCGTAACAGATTTTGGCTTGGTCGGTTTTGTTGGTGTCGGAGTAGAAGGCGGTGAGTTGGGCGGCTGTTTTTATGGCTTGTTTGGTTTTGGGGCCTTGGAGTATGGTTATTGGGCCGACGATATCGGGGAGTTCAAATATATATTCGGTTTTGGTTTGGCGTGTTGTTAGGGTTTTGTTTTCGGTTTCGTCGCGTCCTACGATGATTTTGTTTTTGCCTATGCGGAAATGTCGGCCTATGCGCAGAAGAGCGATGTCGGGGAGGGTTATGTGTTTTTTGTGGTTGAAGAGGTCGCGGATTTTTTTGGCGTATTCTTCGCAGGTTAGCAGGCAGCCGCCTGCGGGGCAGGGGAAGTCTTTGATGTTGAATTCTTCGGCGAGTTTGAATTGGGGTTTGCGGGAGCGGCCTTGGATGTCTAGGAGTTTTGTGCGGTCAACTAGTCCGGTTTTTTCTGCTTGGGTTTCGGGTAGTAAGCGTGCGGAGAGTGGGCGTAAAATTTTGCCTTCTAGGCCGGATTCTTTTTCGATGAGTTTGAGGGCGGCGTAGTGTTGGGACATGGGGCGTTCGTCGAGGACTTCGCCTGTGAAGAGAAAGCTGGCGCCGATTTCGCGGGCGTATTTTTTGGCTTGTTTGAAGAGAAATATACGGCAGTCTATGCAGGGGTTCATGTTTTTGCCGTAGCCGTGTTTGGGGTTGCGGAGCATGCGTAGATATGCGTTTCCGGCGGCAACCATTTTGAGGGGAACGTTTAGCTGTTTAGCGGCGTCTACGGCGGCGCATCCGTCTTTTTTACAGAGACAAAAGGGGCTTCGTACATTAAAGGCCGTTACGTCGATGCCTTGTTTTACTATCATCTCTGTAGCTAGAATACTATCTAGACCGCCTGAGAGCAGGCCTACAGCTTTAACTTTAGTCATACCTTGATGTGGCTGTTGGGCGCATAATAATTTACCTATCAAAAAAGTCAAATCTGCGGGTTATACCGCTGGTTAATGTTTGAGGAAAAATTTTTGTTCTGTTCTGAGCAGCAGGGGTTTATCACTTAGTTGGAATAACATTAAAAAAGTTCTTTGCGAGATAAACTTTTGTTTATGTCGCTAGTTGAGAGGATTAGCACTTGGACATAAGCATCTTTATTCCTATTTATGGAGAATCTGATCGATTAGAAAAGATGCTTACTTTATTTGCTAACCAAAATGTTTCTAAAGAGATTTTTGTAGCTGTCGATGAACCCACCGAGGCGTTTAGTAGGAAAATCAAAGATCACAAAGAAGAAAAAGAAGAAGAGAAGGTCAAGTTTATTATAAATTCTAAACGCAACGGTAAAGCTAATGCACTAAACCATGCCGTTGGCTTATCAAGTGGGGAGGTATTGTTGTTTTTGGATTCTGATATAGATCTCCCCGAGGATCCAGAATATCTTAGAAAAATCGTTATGAAAATGCAACACACCGACATATTAGATATTAAAAAAAGGGTTATCAAAAGTAAATCGTTTCTATCCAAGATGGCCTACTATGAATACCTTAGCTTCAACATCAATTCATGGCTGGCTTCACGTTTTATGCAGAAATGCCCTGCGGTTAACGGCTCGGCGTTTGCTATGCGGCGGGAAATGTTTGAAAAAGTTCAGGGCTTTCGCAGAGTGGTAGCTGAAGATATCGACATAGCTACGCGTGCATTTCTAAAAGACAGTCGGTTTGCCTACTTTCAAGAGGTAGAAGTTCAAAATTTAGTGTATAGTAATTGGCACCAGTGGTATACTCAGCGTAAACGGTGGGCCGTTGGTCAAGCCCTTTGGCTCAAAGAGTGGTATAGAGAATTGACAAATCATTTTATCAAAAAACCCCAAGTGTTTCTTCCCGGCTTGTTCTTTCTATATCCCTCGATTGCAATATTTTTTATAAGCGCCATTATTCCAAGTCTGTGGATGTATGATTCGTTATTGATTTTTTCACTGTTTCTCTCAGTTAAATTCAATATTGCATTACCGATTTTTCTGGTTTCTTTGGCAACTGCAGATATTTTAAAGATTCTAATGATTTCGATGTCAGGTTTCATAGCGACCGCCGCTGTTTTCTATGGTTTTTCTCGAAAACTGGGGTTTTATGAGGTTAAACTCCACGAGTTGTTTGTGTACTACTTTTTCTACTCTGCAGTGTGGATGGCTATCATAGTTGCAGGGCATATCCAGGTGCTTTTGCTGGGTAAAAAAACAGGTCCCGATTGGAAAACATAGCAAACAGAAACAGTTTTTTAGCTACTGGGGGTTTTGTGCCAAAAGCAGTCGTAGTATTTGGCAAGGCTTAATAGTTTCAGGCACCGAGTACATGTAAATCAGCAGGGATCTTTTATGGTTGATGTTTGGCTTCCCTATGGAAAAACCGATGTATGCGTTCGAATTCCAGCCCGAAATCTGTTGGGCACCATCGAACCCAAAGAATTTTCAAGCGCCGCAGATCAGAGAGCTGAAATTGAGCGTGCACTCAGAGAGCCTTTCGCATCCAAATGTCTAAGTGAAATTGTCAAACCTGAATCCAAAGTTGCCATAGTTATCGATGAGTCTACTCCCAACATGCCAAGTGCACAGATGCTTCTTTTGGTGCTAAATGAACTCAACACCGCAGGGGTTAGAGATGAAAACATCACCGTTATCTTGGGGTATGAAACTTATCCCCTAAAGTCTGAAGAAGACCAACAGCGCCTAGACCAAGCTGTAAAGCGAGTTCGAGTTGTCAACCATGATGTTTCTGCCTCAGATTTGGTCTATATCGGCACTACTAAAACCCATGGTAACAAGGTGCATATCAATCGTTTCTTTGCGGAGGCTGATGTTAGAGTGCTCCTTGGAGATGTTCAATACCATGATTACGCGGGTTATGGCGGTGGACGGAAAAGTGTCTTGCCTGCGATAGCTGGGTTAGAAACTATCCGGTATAATCATGCTCTGCTTGTCAGTGCCAGTTCCACCGCAGGTAATCTGGAAAATAACCCTGTCCATATTGATATGACTGAAGCGGCGCGACTCTCAAAGGTAGATTTCATAGTTAATGTTGTTGAGAATAAAAAGGGCGAAATTGTACGGGCCTTTGCTGGAGACTTGGAAGCCGCATTTTTAGAGGCCGCAAAACTTGTGGATGAAATATACTGCGTTATGGTGGATAGACGCGCAGATATTATCGTGGTAAGCGCAGGTGGGCACCCCGGGGATTTGACACTCTATCAGGCACTCAAAGCTATGGAAACAACAAGAGATGCAGTGAAACGGGGGGGTGTCATTATTTTGGTGGCTGAATGCCTTGAAGGCTATGGCAATCAGGTATTCTATGACTGGATGACACGGCTCAGTGAAATTAAAAATGTTGAGCGGGAGGTTAAACGTAACTTTGCCATGGGAGGACAACGCGCGTACTATTTGCTAAAGACGTTACTTAACCAGCAAATCATATTGGTATCGGCTATGCCGGATTTTTATGCCACCAGCATCTTTAAACTCAAAACTGCCCGTGCAATAAATGACGCCCTAAACGAGGCCTTCAAAACTGCCGGTTCAGCCTCGCGTGTTTGGGCAATGCCGCTGGGCAACAAAACGCTACCTGTGTATAGATCCCCTGAGGACAATAAAGCCTAAAAATCCAGCTAGTTGACTGCTCTAGAAGCGTAACCTTTAAGTCTAAACACATAAATCCTTTTTAAACAGGCGAAACGATGCAACCAACCTTTACGCTACGCAAATTTAGCCCAGATGACCTACAGAGTGTCATACAAATTAACCGCGTCTGCCTCCCTGAAAATTATACCGATTTCTTCTTTGTGGACCTACATCAACGGTTCCCCGAGACCTTTATCGTGGCAGAACAAGATGAAAAAATTATCGGATACATTATGTGCCGTATTGAAGTAGGCTTATCCAACTTTGGCTTCGGCGGTTTGGTACGCAAAGGCCATGTAGTTTCAATTGCAGTTCTGCCCCAGTACAGACGCCGAGGCGTCGCGCAGGCAGTCATTAAAAAATCCTTAGAGGGCATGGAGTACTATAAGTCTAAGCAGGGGTTTTTGGAGGTCCGTGTCACCAACGAAGCCGCAATCTCGTTGTATAAAAATCTTGGATTTGAAATAACCCGAACCATCAACGGTTACTACAGCGACGGCGAAGATGCCTATGTCATGACAAAAAAATTAGCCTAAAAAAAATTAAAAATTTTTTGAACAGAAACGTTATCAATAGCTGTTCTTTTGCATGTTTGATTGCATCCTACTTAGAATCACAATTATTGTTATCGCCACGCTGACAGCAATCACTATCACCACTGCAGTAGTTATGTCGGTAAGGCTAAAATTAAAGAGGCCGGGTTCATCTGTGGGCTCAATTGGTAAGATAGAGTAATCTGGATAGGTTGGATAGGGCGAGTAGGTTGGGTTTGGGTAATCTGTTGGTCTTGGGGTGGGTGTATAGGTTGTGTTTGAGCCAGGAGAGGGAGTAACCGTTGCAGAGGGTGTTGGAGGCGGCGTTGGAACAACAACTGAGGGTTGAACCGCAGGGGCATAAGCAGGAGAGGATAGAAATGGCTTAAAGGTCGCAATGCCTAGATTGGGACGAAGTGCGGCGTCATAGTCTGAGATTGTGTTGCGAATGGTTGACTCATCAGTTGTTCCCCACCAGTTGTTAGTGATTGTCACGTCTGCGGACTCTGTTAAATGTATACTTTCAAGAGTGTTGTCTACAATGTTGTTGTACCGTATGATGGAGTTATCTGTTTGACCCCACAAACCATAGGTGTTACGTGCAATAGTGTTGTTTTGAATGTCTGCATCACGGCTGATCCCACATTTGTTATAGTTGATAGCATTATTTTTGATAATGACACCGGAAGTGCCTTCAGTGACTATACCATCATTGATGTTGTTGGTGATGATATTTTGCTCGATGACACAGGGTTTGTTTGTATAGATGCCTGAGTAAAAGTTGGTGATTTTGTTTGCAGTTATTGGTGCGGTACTTCCTGTGTTGTAGATTCCAAAGCCTTGTTGGGCTCGTGCTCCTGAGATAGTGTTCCCAGAGATTGTTACATAACCAGTGGTTATGTGGATACCATGTTGCGCATTTGAAGTTGAGATAACGTTGTCTATAATTGTAGCAACACCAGAAGTTATCGTTATCACTGCATTAAACGAGGTGCCCGTAAAATAGCTATTAGATAATCGCGGTGAACCACCCTCTATGGTTATGGGAACGGAATAGAAAACGCCATAATCAATTGTACAGGATTGGTAACTTGAGGATTTGAAGACGATCTGGGAATTTGAGAAGCCATCGCTTAGGAAGTAAATTTTGTTGTTGTTTGTCCCTTGCGCATTGAGTCCACCATAGACTTGGATTTGGTAACCGCGGAGGTTCACAACTACACCAGGCTGGATGGATAGAGTTTCACCACTGTAAATAATGAGGTTCTCTGTTAGAGAGTAAGGACCATTTGAGACAGTCCAATTTGTATTTCCGTTTAGTGAGCCACCGACATAGGTAGTTGCAGATACTTCACTAAACAAGGGTAACCCTATAGCGGAAACCAGTAGAAGGGTAACTGCTAAATATGCAAATTTATTCAAACTTGGCACCTATACAAGGGTTATTATTGGAGGTTAAATCGTTTACTGTTGGCGACACATTTAACCGATCAACACATCACATCCAAAATAGAGAGAAAAATAAAACAAGGAATCCGCTAAAATCCATATACTGCTAAATTTTTAATACCTTAGCTAAAATACAATAGGTTATAAACTAGAAACGTCATCGTTTACACGATTGCTTGGGAAGAAAGTCTGGCAGGTAAAAATATGGACAACACACAAAAATCACCACAGACCTATCCAGCGGATAGCAACCAGTATAAACCCTTTATCGGCAAAACTGAAGCGCTTATCATCGGTTTATTGTTAGCCATAGCCGGCGCCATAATATCGGGATCATTTGAGAAAGGCATGCTCACAAACTACATTGGCTTTGGTATGATACTTGCTGGCATCACAACCTTTGTAGCAGGTACTTGCTCCATACTTATTGCAAACATCGAGAATCGTGTACGAAGAGAAAACCCAGAGATCTACAGAACAAAAAAACGGCTACCCATCCACGGTAGCATCTGGACGATAGGCGCTGGAGTAATCCTTGCGGTTTTAGGTTCAATATTAGCCAGCACATACGACCGCGCCTTACTGATGAACACCGTAGGTTTTGGTATGCTCCTTTTGGGCGTTGGCGTGTCGGTACTGGGCTTTTCCAGTGCCGCTTTGGAGACAGTAAAAATAGAGTTACACCGAGAACATAACACAAAAGTTAGGGAAACAAGATCACTCTTCTTTAACATTGTTTTACTTGGTTTAGCAGTTGTCTTTCTGGTTGTCGGTACACTTTTAGCGGGGTCATATGCAAAAGACACTTTACTTAACGATGCAGGGTTTGGGATGCTAATCGCAGGTGTTGGCATTTTATGCTTAGGAACAGCTGGAACAGCCATTTCCATACTTAAAGCACAAGCCCACAGCCAAAATAAACTCACCAATGGACATCACCCCCGAGTCATATTTGGTAGCATATGGGCAATCGGAATCGGAACAATGTTGCTCATCATTGGTTTTATCCTCTCAGGGAACTTTGCAAAAAATACGCTTATAAACTACACAGGGTTGGGAATGTTACTAACCGGAGCAGGCGTCTTTGTTTACGGGTTATTCGAAACTGCTAAGGCCTTCGCCACGGGTTATCTAAACTATAGGCATATCATCAACTACAAGACAAACAAAACCCACTCAACCACAGCAACAAAGCAACATAACTCGTTTAGCTTCCACTGGAAAAACATGATACGAACAAGTTCAATATTGAATCTTGGAGGTATTATTGCGGCAGTATGTATTCTATTTTTTAGTATCTGGCAACTAGACATTATCGTCTCAGGACCAGTTTGGTGGTCCTCAGCAGAACAAGGATCAGGATTTGGCTGGTCTCATCCAGAGGGCGCATACGCAAACGATTACTTCCAATGCTTCTTCTGGAAAACAACTATTGGACAAGCATACGACACCTTGTTTATGCTGATATTTATAGCGTTTATTGTCATGTTTTTAAGTGCCTACTTCTGGCCTAAACATGACCGCACCCCCCTGCTGAGACTAACAGATAGAGACGGAGAAATACCAGCCAAAACCCAGCAACTTGACCAAGAGAAAGAAGACACTCAACCTACAACAACCACAGAGGTTAATCAGCAAATTCCATCCATAACGATACAAGAAATTGAAACACACGTAGAATACTAGCAACCAACACGAAGACACTAATTTACCCAATTAGACAGCCGCCTACTTTCCACTTTTGGGAGCCCTATGGCAATCCAATCAACGAACCAAAGCAAAATTATAAAAAATGGTCAATAATCAAAGAACCAATATTTGAGTCAATTATGACTACATCATACATCATAGAAGAAAGCAGACTATTGACACAACAATTATAAACCCTTAACAGGCTCTGGCTTGCAGAGGAAGAGATTATGGTAAAGCATGCGATAATAGAGAGTAAAAAGAAAATCGCGCTCATCGCCCATGACAATAAAAAAGGAGACATGCTGGAATGGGCAAAATTTAACAAGGGTACACTTAAGCAACATGAACTCTTTGCCACAGGAACTACAGGTAAACTCCTTGAAGAAGAAGTAGGTTTAGAAATTACCAACATGGAATCGGGACCACTGGGTGGCGACTTACAGATAGGTTCACTTATAGCCGATGGCTTAGTTGATTGCCTTATATTCTTCTGGGACCCCCTTGAACCCCATCCCCATGACCCTGATGTGAAAGCGCTTCTGCGGGTAGCAGTAGTTTGGAATATTCCGCTAGCATGTGATCGTAGTACAGCCGACTTTTTAATTTCGTCTCCACTTATGAACAAAGAATACCTTCGAAAACTACCAGACTATGAAACCTACCGACACCGCTTAGACCACACAAACTAACAGCATACATTGTCTGTGCGGTCTCATTTATATCACAATATCACATTTTTGTGATATTATAGTATAAACAAAAACAGCGCATATGCGCTTGATGAAAAACCATGCCAACAGCTTGTTGGCGAACCCAATTTTCCCCGAATTAACAACTCAGACGACTTTTATAACTGACTATATTAATCCGAATCAATGCGAAATAGATTTGTCCCAAAGCCAGCCAAATACACATATTTGTTTTTTAAAATCCACACCATTTTTTGCTGTTGTTCATTTAATAAGCAACCATCTTTAAAGTTTAAACTATGTAAAATTGTAAGGGCACGATTCTTAAAATAGAGAATAAGTGTGACTTTTTTAATGTTTAGTTAGTCTGCAATACAGGTGTTAAACGAAAAGGTTAGATATAAAGAAAAGATTGCGGAATAAAAGGAAAGGGAGAGCAGTTTATTAGGCTGCTTTGGATTTGTCTGCGGCGTTGTTTAGGCTGGTCATTTCTGCGTTGGCTTTGCGGATGAGGTCTGCGATGGTGTCTTTGGTGGGTATGGCTGCGCCGAGTGATAGTGCGATTGCTTTTTGGTGTGCTGTTTGTAGGAGTGGTTTGATGGTGTCTTTTGTTGTGTAGCCGATGCTTATGGCTAGTGCGAAGGCTTCGTGGTTGCTTGTTTCTACGCTTCTTTGTGTGGCGGCGAGATCGACGATTAGTTTGTCGCCGGTTATCATGGTTCCGTTGTCAAAGACTGCGCGCATGGCGATGCCTAGTTCAACGGCTTTGATGTTGAGTTTAGCAAGGACACTTGCTAGGCGGTCGCTTATGGGTTCTCCTCTGCGTACGACTAGGGTGTCTTTGCTGATCCAGACGCTACCGTTTTCTATTCTGGTGGGTAGGCCGACTGCGTTGAGTTGGCTGATGACTGGCCCTGGGGGTTGGCCGGTGTTGCTGGTTGGGATGACGACGTCAAATGCTGCTGTGTCGCCTGCTTTGGCGGTGGTTTTGACTTTGCCTCTTTCTAGCATGATTGCTAGTTTGAAGGGGTTGAGATCGGTAAATAAGAAGACGTTTGATCCTTCCAAGTATTCCTCAAGCTTTTTGAGTTCTGCTTGGTTGAGTTCTTCGATGGCGATTTTTATGAGGGTGTTTTTGAGGACGCGGAGGTAGACTTGGCCTTTCATTGTTTTTTTGAGTTCTTGTAGTTGGGAAGCGCGGACTTTTTTTAGGCTTGCGATGCCGACGGATTTGTATTCTTTGAATATGTCTTTTATCTCGGCTACTTCGCTTGATTTTTCAGCTAATACTTGTTCGGATGGCATGATTTTTCTTCTCGGTTATTTGTTGTTTATGGTTTAATTTTGACGGGTTCGCCCATGCTGGTTTTGATGAAAGCGTATTTTACGTTCTTGAGGCCTCGTTTGAGTTTGCCGTCAAGGACACGAAGAACGGTCATCGCGTTGTCGGTGAGGTCTTCGTCTTTCATCTGTTGTGAACCTACTCGGACTTGGATTATGGGTTGATTGCGCATGCGAACAACCACGGTTTTGCGGTGTTTATTGATTAAGGTGGTTATGTCCGCGTTTGGAGGAACAGGGATGGGCATTTTGCCTCTTGGACCTAGGACCGGACCCAAGATTTTACCGACCAGGGGCATCAATGGTGCTTCGGCTATGAAGACATCACAGTCGTTGCCTAACTGGCGCAGTTCTTTCTTTTTACCGTTTAGATCGTCGAGTTCTGTGCGGTCAACGACGCGGTCAGCACCAAAGTTTTTTGCTTTGAGTGCGAATTCGCCTGAAGCAATAACGCAGATGCGGTTGGGTTTTAGCGTGTCGTGTGGAAGTTCAACAACTTCCTGAATTTTACCTTCAGGAGCCTTCATATCAATTTCTTGAATATCAAGTATTAGATCTATGGCCTGGTTGAACTTTTTCTCGCCAGCTTGAGATTTTGCCTGTTTAATTGCTTCAGTTATTGTCTTGTTGTCTAGGGGCATTTTTAAGCCTCGTGCCAATAGGGGATAAGAAACCCATTATAAAAATATTCGCCCAGCATCATCAGTCATTACTCAAATAGGCTTTCATAAGTGCCGTCGTCAATATCTTTTTGAACTTCACGGGGATCTTTACCATCAACAGTAACGCCTAAACTGACACAGGTACCAAGCACTTCTTTAGCAGCATTTTTTGTATCAGGTGCTAGAAGCTGAGGAGCTTTAATCTTGGCAATCTTGATCAATTGTTCCATGGTCAAGTCTCCAGCTTTAACTGTGTTTGGAGTGCCGGAACCTTTCTCAATTTTTAGTTCAGCGACTATTAGAGCTGATGCAGTGGGCGTACCAACGGTAACATCAAAGGTTTTATCTTCAGGATCAACACTGACCTTTACCGGAACTTTCATACCGGCATAATCTTTGGTAATTTCGTTTATTTTGTTGACAACAGCAACAATGTTGACTCCTAAGGGACCCAAGGCTGGACCCAACGGGGGACCTGCATTGGCTTGACCGCCGTTGACGATTAATTCTACAACTTTTTTATCTGCCATAGATTTTCACTTTATGCTTTTGCTTTTTCTACGAGTTTTACATAGTCTGAATGTACTGTGATGGGCAAAGTGAAGGTTGCCTCAAGTAATTCGAGGGTAACTTCACCTTTAGCTTTGTCGAGCCGAGTGATTTTAGCACGCATACCCTTGAAGGGTCCGCCGGTGATTTCAACCACATCATCTTCATTGAGATCTTCCATGACGGGTTTGCGGACGATGTAGCGTTCAATTTCGTTAAAGCTGATTAAGCCCGGAATTCGGCTTCGGACATGACGAATACCAGAGATGGCTTCTTCGACAAGATGAGGACCATCTGCTTCAATGAACACATAACCTTTGAGTGTATCTGGAACCAGAAGAGCCTTTATAGCAATATGAGTCATATCAACTTTTGAGGCAATTAAACGCGCCACGTTGCGTTCCTGTCCAGTGGTGGTTTTAATTGCAAAGATTTTTACTTGCGCGAGCCCTTCTTTTTTGTCCATATCAAGTCACTTTGTTTAAGCTGGGGGCACGTTGAGAAAAGACGCGATCAGTTTAATTACAAATCCAATTAAGCCAACTGCGCCAATACCTAACAGGCTGATTTTAATTGAGAGCCATAGCTCTTCACGTCCCGGTTTAACGGCTAACTTTAAGGTTCTTGCCGCTTGTTGAAGCCAAGATTTGATTCCCATTTTTTACCGCACCTTCAAGATTTCACTTAGATATAATAAACATTACTGTAATTTTTAAGTTTAAAAACTACCCGATATGACCTATTAAACATTCCCCCGTTGAGCCCCAAACATATAACCCAAGCCCGCCAAGTCAGCTTGTTAGCAGAAAAAAAATGTGTTACATATCAGGTGAACAGTTGTGAAGCCGCCAAGTATCTGCATGCCTAAGACGGAAATACAATCACACCTTTAACCTCAGGAAAACCATAAACCCTTAAGTTCCGCCACATACAAGAAAGAATTAAACGGGTGTAGTTATGTCTGAAGAAACAAAAAACCTCAGCAGTAGCTTGCAAAACCAAATTGACAAAGTCGAGCAAATAACAAACCGATCACCATTGCTACTACTTATCATAGGTATTATCGGCGGCGGCTTTTTTGGACTTTTCGTTGCACTGGGTTTTTCATGGCTTGGCGGAGGAATATTTGGAGCCTGCATAGGTTTAGGCAGCTACTATGTCCGGCAGACAAAAGAGGAATACAAAAAATTACTTGACCAAATACAACAGACCCTAAATGGCACAACAACAATCGCATAAAAAGGGTTGACAGCAATCAAAAAAAGAATAACCCAACTACCCCGACAATCCAGCAATTTTATCTATAGAAAGATACTTGCAGAGGAAAAAGAGTAGACAAACCTACCATCTAACCGATAAGCAATTTTCAAAATGCCAGAAAAAGGAACCTACTCAAGTTTTGTTATTAACCCCTAACTTCCTGTTTTAAGTAATATGGAGGTTTAGAGTGTCTAGTAGGTCGTTGGTTTTTTTGGTGACTTCACTTAGATGCCATATGTCGTTTATTTTGACTTTAAAGATGTATTTT
>Ga0123354_10003277_pt1 | contig 22246 bp, 9 predicted proteins | sample TergutLab28metaG_2_FD_97872 | JGI IMG/M metagenome (GOLD analysis project Ga0123354, IMG submission 97872) | Labiotermes labralis P4 segment gut microbial communities from Petit-Saut dam, French Guiana - Lab288 P4 | ecosystem: Host-associated > Arthropoda: Insects > Digestive system > Gut ... | reverse complement strand
TTGTCAGGTAGAGGTCTCTGCGACGAGCTGATCACTCGTCCAGAGGAGTCCTACCGACTGTGATGCGTCGTTGTGTGTGATCTAGAAACCTCAAGAATGAGGAGGCCATGGCCCGCGTTGGGCTGCAGCGCCACAGGAATACATACATATATATATATAATTGAGGTAGCTGTTTTCTCCGGTAGGCTCCGAGCTGTTCGAAGAAATAAAGCTGATCCAATTCAACAAACATTACTCTTTCTGGTGGTGTATTATCGCCCTATTTCAATGTAACACGACTGTCAACGTCGACATTATCTGAAATACATTACGCCGAATGCCGAGCGGTTCGAAAGTTTCGCTCATTTCTATCGGTTGGAAAGATGGCAACGGTGATTATTCTTTTAAAACACATCATGAGGAATAGGATGAGGCAAGGGAAAGAAATAAAAGAAGAGCGGCACCATTAACTTTTGGCTTTCCCCTACCCACCCTTTAAAAATTCTCAAGCAAATCCATTAACACGAGAAACAAATGACGACGGCGATGCGCCGTATCGTGTCAACGGGTAATTTAGCTTTGTCACAGTCGTTAGAGAAAGAATTAATGTCTTTTTACTTCTGGTTTCTTCTTTTCTTTTATTCCTTTGGAAATATACATATTAAAGTCACTCCATTTATTGCCTGCATAATCTGTTTTATCTTTAGAATATTTGGGTAGGGAAGGAAATTCTACCATACGTCGCCTGCCTCCTCAAGAAAGAAATGGAATGTTTTCTTATTATTCCTTCTGCGTCTGTTGAGGGAAGAAGAGAATTTGCTCCATGATTAAGGAACTGGAACAACCATTTTTTTCTCTCGAAACAAACTCGTTAGTTGAGTAGTAGTTATTCTACAGGACGTTTCATGTCAATATTCAAGGACATCGATGTATCGAATCAAAAGTTGCTGATGTGCAGAATGTTTCCATTCGATCTCCTGGATGTTTCTAGTCAATAGCTGTCGGACTATGTCGAGTCAGTACTTGTTGATCTACAGGATGTTCCGGGTCGGATTCCTATCTTAATGTGCAAGTGACCGATACGTAACAATGATCTCTTTAAGGTCCAAATACGAAAGTGGCTTTGCTCAATTGGAAATGGGCCGTCGAATTCTACAGTAGGTGGCTATTCATTTACTTTCTGAGCATCCGCTTACTCCTTACACAACTCCTATTCATTCCATTAGCGATGCACGCCAAACTAATCGTAATATTAGTGATTTTATTAATGAAACAGAAGGGGAGGGGAAAAGACGAAATTAACCTTGTCATTCGTCATTTCAATAGCAGTTACACACCGCTGGATGTCAGAGTACATGAAAAAGTTTCTGTTTAACACAACGGATATCAACAAGGTGATGTATTGGCCAGTTTAAGAGAAAACTTGGGAGAGTCGTTTGTACTTTTTGTATCACCTGAATTTGGCCAAGCCGGCCGAAACATGTTGTAAACAGTACTAAACACTGACAATAAAATTTTGGTTGTATGTACTCTTTTACTTTAATATATTTTATGTGCTATCACAACGGCAGGTATAAAATGAAGTTAAACACCCTGCTTAGTTGGGAATGTAGTTGTGAAAGGGTAAAGAATAAATGCGTACACATTTTTTTTTGTGAAAAAGCACCATTTAAAGAAATTGTTTGGAAGAGGGACTTCTTTCGAGACTCGCATTGAAAAAAAGTGTTACAGATAACTGTCTTTCTACATGCGATGTGGACTGTCATGTTCACACAGGATTGTCATAGAATACTTCAGCAAACAGAACCTTGTCCACGATATCATATTCCCTTTTCGTCTTTCAGGGACATTTAATAACACCACCCTATCCACATCTGGTCTCCAACCGGTATATACGAATGCGTCTGCCAACTTGAAATCCATTATCTATGAATTTCTATTTCACACGCGTGCTGTTTTGCCATTTCACCTTCCTGGATTTAATCCTCTGGATAACACTAGGCAAAGATAAGGAATTATTGAAAAATAAAGAACCAACTAGATGCCATTTATTATTTTATTGTGCTTCTTATAGGCTGAACATGTTTCGGGCATTACTACACCCATCATCAGGCGCTCGCGACTATATTGTTGATTACCACACTGGTCGTTTCTTTCTTGTTTGCTGTATGTTGGAGGTTAGGTGCGGTTAGGCTGGAGTGGTGTCCGGGCTGCAGGCTTTAGCCTGGCTTTTTATTCTTCAGTTATCACAAAGCTACACGGTCCAATAAACATCAGATAAGGAATTATGTTCTTAAAACCCCTCAGTGTCTTATCAAAGTTTCATTTATTCACCACCTGATGCACTAGTGAGTCGTCTTAAAAACAATATTAAAATTTACATTAAAACACCTCCAATATGTTTCAGTGTTACAGTTACACCACCATCGGAGAGCGCATTAATTCGTCCATGAATTAATGCGCTCCCTGATGATGGTGTAACTGTAACACTGAAATATATCGGAGCTGTTTAAATGTAAATTTTAATATTCTTTTTTTAAGACAACTCACTAGTGCATCAGTTGGTGAATAAATAAAACTTTGATAATATCAAGATGCACGGTATGAATGTGAAGAAAACCCTCAGTGTCTATTAATCCCTCATGATGAGATGTCAAGGTGCAAATTGATCAGCTACAACAAGTGAAAATATACACGTGGACATCGTGCATCGTCTCAAGCGTACAGGCTAACAGGCCCACCAAAGTAGGGTTTCCGGTTTCCCTGTTCCACCCAAAGACGGGGGCAGACATACAGCCCGGAACTTTGTTAATTTTTAATATTAGACGATGGAAAATATCTAGAATTTTACTCACACTATACACTACATAGGGCACGCGGTGGCGCAGGTGGTTCAGGCACTGGTGTCATTGGAATTAACTCCAAGTAATAAATAAAACTTCAACTACAAGCTACAAGCTACAAGCCGGAAGGTCGCGAGTTCTTTTCCCGATGGTGTCATTGGAATTTTTCATTGACATAATCCTTTCAGCCGCACTATGGCCCTGGGGTCGACTCAGCCTATAACAGAAATGAGTACCAGGAATATTTCTTAGGGGGTAAAGGCGGCCGGTGCGTAGGGCTGACGACCCTACCACCTTCATTTGCCGAATTTCTTGAAATTTGAGAAACTCAACCTCCTGGAACTCTCAGGGTCTGTCCAGACCTGTAATGGGATTGCTTTACCTTTACGTAAACTGCATGCAATCGTCAAAATTTTGTACCGCTTTAAAGCGTTGATTAATTCTGAGTTCTGCCCAGAATTACGTATTTCATATGGCTACTAAAGCAGAGCTTATTTCTCTGTACACCATTAATTTACTGGATTTAATCGCAGTGGATTGTGTTTACTGAGCGGTACGAACTGGATCTTGAAACATGATGCTTCAAAGTGTTAAGGCCGAATTAGTTAAGTTACACTTTGACTAACAGTTAATCCGATGTGCCCGTGTGAAGAAGAAGAACAAACTACAGACCGCTTAATATTTCAGTGTAAGAAATTACGCATACAAAGGAATGAAATTATAAAACAAATAAAAAACTCTTGTGGCAATTGGCCGACGACAAAGGAAACACTCATCAATAATTATTTACAAATTTTTGTAAAATTTGTTAAATCTATAGGCTTTACAGATTTTGCAATGAAGCTTTTCTATAAAAGATAGATAGGTAGATAGATAGATGGATCTAAGAGAATGTATGTAAATATTATTAATTATAAGACTAGACGTCAAAATATCATTATCGACGTTATAATGAACCTCAATTATAGTTTTGTTATCATTAAGTGTGAAAGTTATTGTGAAACTAAAGCTTAAGTTATGTGAAGAATGTAGTGTTACTATGTAATGGGGCATGCTGTTAATATCAATGGAAAGAAACTTCTGTATACTACAGGATCATCTTTGAATTCCGAACTTGATGGCAAAAAGTAAGGAAACGATCCAAAAAAAGTGAGTTTTGGGATTACAAGAACGGACTTTCAAAGTGCGTAAATATAATTCAACAGGGAGTGAAAATTAATAAGTGACGCGTCGATGTTCATACTTGTGATTCTTCTACAGTGTGTCAGAATTTTTAAAACATTCCAGTTTCCTTACGCACGTGTTCTGAACGACCGACATTAGACATGCAACAAGGAGCAAGCATTCACCCGGACATTCCATTACAGAGAGGGGAGCTCGGTAACACTGAATCAAGACATGAGATTCCACACAATCGAATTTAGAACATAACCACAAGTATTTCAGAAGCGAGGGCTGGATTAACAGAGATTTCAAGGCAGAAAAAGAACTACCCTAAAAAATCCTCCCCACCGATTTTTTATTCTCCCCTCTCAAACAATCATAAATTGTCCCCTTCCCCCCACTCTTGGCAAGACAGAACACAAAGTAATAAAACAAAAAATGGAGGTGAAACGAGCGTTTAATTATGTAGAAATGCTGCGGTCATCAAAATAAAACCTCCGATGATGATTTGCCCTTTCCACTGTTTAATCTGCTACAATGACTCTTGCGAGGGGCACACAAATTGGATTTTCAGCTACTGGTGAAGGAAGATGCTTGTGAGGGCTCGGATCGTAACGGGGACGTAATTCCGCATATTCACTTTCTTTTGTTTCTGCACTTCAGACTCAGCGCCTCAAGCCTCAATGACGCGATATTGGTCACAGCCTTTTAACACTTAGCCTACTAACGTAGAGAATATGGTGAGCTCCTAGTAATGCCAGCAATTTTAACGTGTACTATTTGGTGAATTACGTTTGGCAACATTGACAGCCCTATCTTTTTATTGTCTGCACAATGTCTGAACACCGAATGAATAATGAAAGGCGTCCTGTGTCATACTTGTGTGTAAACAATTAGTCAAGTTTTTAGAAAAGCATGTGCAAAATTTAAATACCCCGCAGAATAATTCGGCGAGCTGGGGCTTACATATGGGATATAATTCGGCTTTTAAATGGATAAAGCCCAGCCATCACTTCCAGTACCACAAATCATAGCATTCCAAAATTCTGCGTTCTGCCCACATAGTGCATTTGTATGTTTTGTGTGGATCCCATAATAGACAGTGATTTTTTTCTCTACACAGAACTAACAGAAAATTTTATGTATTCTAGAAAGAGTGCTTACTGCGCGGTTCGAAATGGAAGTTTAAATATAAATCAGGCTAACCTTGTTTTTAGGATTTAAAAGAACCATAAGTTTTCATGTGGGTTCTTTTAAGGCTTACCTAACCTAACCTAACCTAACCTAAAGTTCTGTATTTTAATGTTTTTGATGACGCTGTTCCTAGACCTAAGGACCTTCTGGTCCTAGAAATAAGCTTCACTTTCAGGCAGCACTGCCGTCGGGAAATATAAAGAGCTTTATGCAACTGACATAATTACCAAAAATTGATTAAAATGTTTATACAGGTGATCGTTATTGACGATTGATAAAATATCAACTATAAAACGTCGTGAGTTGTATCAATTATTACAATTGCCATATATGGATGCTGTTAACTTGGTGGATGCATATACAATCGTTAAAATATGGAAATTTCTTATAGGTGTAATCCTGCAATGAATTGATATAAATCATGACAAGCCAGTGAAAATATAAACAGAGAAAAATTTAATCTCTTGATTTTATTGATTTATAACCTTAATGATTTTGTAAAAATAAAAATAATACTCCATGAAGATGACGCAAAAGCATCGAAACATGTAGGATTACTTACGATATAAAAATTCATTGTTAATATATATGTTGTGCGTTGGTTGGTCTAAATAATAAACAACACTTTTCGGAAATTGTTTCAGTAATCTATTTACCACTATCGTAGTTATTAGCCGGTATCTATGTATTCCAGTCACGTCACCTTGAAACTTTTCGATTGTCATTGTTGTAGGAAGAGATAAACGTAAGGGAGGTAAGAGTCATTTTGAAATTTTGAACTCGACTGTCCAGATCACTCGGCTGATATGTTAAGATGTATATGTTCAGGTTGAGGGTTTTCAAAAACATATGTTAAGAACAATATTTGATAATAAGAGGGAGGAATTGACAAGACGATGGAGCAATCTGCATAATGAGGAGCTTCATAACTTGTCCTACTCGCCTCTTTTCGTGAGATGATCAATTCAAACAAATTACAATTGGCATGTCTTGTGACACGCGTGGCAGAACTAAGAAATGCGTACAGAAACTTCAGGGAACCGGATACGTTACAGTTTAGCGACTAGACTACTTGATCATATTCAAACCCTGACAAGTGCAAGTCACCTTTCTCTTGTTCGAAACGTGCAGGCTGGCTCCAGGTCCATGCAGCCTCGTACCCAATGTGTAACAGGGCTCTCTACACGAGATTAAAGCGGCTGGGGCGTGAGGATATTCGCTCACCTCCATCCAATGCCAAGGCTAAGAATGAGTAGCGCCCTACCTCTACTCTTAGTGGTCTGCCTTGGGAACTCTTTTAATTTTAACAGAAATGTTATCAGGAAAAAGTGAATGAACGCGGCCATTTTGGATTCCTAGGTGTAGATGGTAGAATTATGATAATATAAGGTAAAGGTAAAGCAGTCCTGTTACAGGCCTGGAGTGGCCCAGAGGTTTCCAGAAAGTTAAGGTTCTCAGATTGCATGACAACGGCACAGGGTGGTGGTAAGGATGTCAGCCTTACGCAACGGCCGCCTTTACCCCCAGGAAATGCTCCTGGTACTCATTTCTGTTAGAGGCTGAGTCGACCCCAGGGCCATATTGCGATCGGAAGGATTTTATGTCAATGAAAAATTCCAATGACACCATCTAGAATCGAACAAGCGACCTTCCGATTTGTAGCACAGCACCTTAACTACTGTGCCACCGCAGTCCCCCAGGATTATGATAATGCCGACCTGAAATAAAAGACATACGATCTTGTGCTAGGCCTCATATAACCGCAGATCAGTACCGGGTTCGTAATTTGTTGTGCCCACAGCAAGAAATATCCTAGTCCACTGAAGGAATGGAAATTTCACGACAACTTGTAATGTTGTTACTTTCTCAACATGGATTATACTAAAAAAAAAAAATAATTATGAGATAATTAGTTAATCAGTTTTCTATTGCCATTATTCGATCACTGGCCATGCCAAGTGTCAAAGTTCCATTCAAAGTCTTCTTCATGTCTGCACCGTGCACCAGTGACGATTAAAACAATTTATTATCCAACAGATGCACAAATATATGATTCGTAGATACAATTAGAATTATTATAAAATATTTAAAATTGCTCGAAAATGTTTCGGATCACAATGGATCCATCATCAGGGAGCTCTATACAGTGCTTGGCTAAAATTACAGTCATGGTTCTATCTCGTCCATTTTTAGTCAAGCACTGTATAGAGCTCCCTGATGATGGATCCCTTGTGATCCGAAACATGTTGCAGCAATTTTAAATATTTTAAATATTTATAATAATTCTAATTTATCTACGAATTATATATTTGTGCATCTGTTGGGTAGTAAATTGTTTTAATTCCATTCAAAGCTTGAATTCTTTAGCCTGACGCAAAGATATCGACTCGGAATCGTGACATGATTAAATGTGTTTTGATGGTATGAATTATTCTCCTGTCGTAGGCAATGTTTGTTTTTGAACTACCTATCAAGATCAATTTATATAACTTCTGATCAAATGAAAATCACTGACAGCGGCAGCCTGTTCTGTTCTTATCTATTGACACCTACAGCTTCGCGATTTAGTCGCATGTTTTAAAGCTATGCTTTATCACAACCAAGCAATCAATCAGTTTCATAACAATCTTCCTCGCAGTGGATGAACCGACAAGCTGTAACTTGCAGTCCAGGACGTGGTCAATGCAAAGCTGTCACGGCCTGAGAGAGGAATGGCAGGGGATGACGGAGGAAAGAATACGGTTGTGCCTCTATGAAGAGATAGGGTACTGCCTAACTGACACATCGTGACCTCTGGAGATACAATAGTTAACTACGAGTGTCTTCTTCCCAGAGAAAAATATTGATATGTATCAATGTCTACAATCGACACTGGAGAAAAGTCGTTTCGTTAGAAGGATACGTAAATCATGCACACGTGCAGATTTGTAAGTCTTTTTCTGGCAAGCGTAGAGAAGAAATCCAACTAGATGCTACTGAATGCTTTATTGCACTTATAATCTGCTCAACATGTTTCGGGCACTTATATGCCCATCATCAGGAGCTCGAGAGTATACTTGTGTTATTACTGCGTATGGTGTGTAATACCTTCGTTGCTGGTGACGGCTGTTAGGAGCAGGGCAGCAGGCTATGTGTCCAGTATGAGGGAAGCTGCTCGAGCAGTTTCCCTCATCCCAGACGCATAGCCTGCTGCTCTGCTCCTAACAGCCGACCACCAGCAACCAAGACATTACACACCACATGCAGCAATAACACAAGTATAGTCTCGAGCTCGTGATGATGGGCATATAAGTGCCCGAAACATGTTGAGCAGATTATAAGTGCAATAAAGCATTCAGTAGCATCTAGTGGGTTTTCTTCTCTACGCTTATACTACGATGGACGGACAAACATAAGTCAAATTCTTTTTTTTGCTGAACTTGACGATTTTTTTTGATGCAGCTTGCTAGAGCTGAGTGATTTTGTATTGCGACCAACTGTTATTCAATTCAACAATATTGATTTGTGTCCTTTTTCTGCTACGACACAGTCGGGTTGAAACTCAGTCTGAAATCAGGCTAGCATGATTGAATTTTGTGACTTTATTTACTCTCTCTACAGAAGTGCAGTGCTAGAACACTAGAACACTAAAATCAGCCAGAAAATCTTCTCTCTCCTTCTCGTAATTCATAGTTTATCATTACGCCTTAATTCGTATAAACTATACAAATGACAAAGCCTAACTAAAGTAGATTGAGGAAAAATAAACAGAAGGAATTTTTTTCAGACATTGGAGATTGACACTGATATAAACAGAATACCAAACGTCAGCTTCTGCCTCACACAAAACACAGTCCCTGCTGTACACAGACCAAATGGTGAGTGCTAGTTGTAAAAACGTAAGGTTTTATTTGTCCCTCAGAACGCTATTAATGCTTCAGTGGCGAAGCTATGATTCCATTTAGTCCTAATATCTGTAGCAGGTGGAGGTAAAAGGTCTTTCTTACGCAGCTTCCTCTGTAACCAGGAAAAAAAAGAGCTCGCGGTATCCATTGACTAGGAGGTTACGTGCGCCGCAAAGTTGGTCAAGTAGCTTTGGAGAAGAGACAAACTGCTTGCTAATAACAGGATTTGAATCCCGGATCATCCAGCCCACAGCCTTGTCACTATAGTGAGTGCTATGTACGGAAGTAATTTACGGACATTTTTAGTGTTAGGATCATAACAAAGCAGTTACTCGTAAACATATCTGGTTGTTAAAATGCCAAGCTTCTGGACTTGAAACGTGGATACAAACTACAGTAGAATTCCACTTATCCGGATTAATTGGGACGGCGAGCTATCCGGATATGCATAACATCCGAATAATTAGATTTTTCTTTGATAATAGGCTACATTTGCATTTTGAAGTTCAGCTGTTACTATTTACAGTACGTAACTGCGGCTAAACTTTTCGACCACACCTGATTTTTAAATTCTAGATGCCATAACACTGTTCTGTACTTGATCCAATAACCGGTAATTTCAAGGCGAGTAAGTTTTGTAGAATTTTCGACAAATTTACCTGAAGGGCCAAGCCGATCCGGATAATTGGCGATCCGGGAAACTAGCGTCCGGATAAGTGGAGTTCTGCCGTATTACTATCGGGCTTCAAATGCTTGAGGTATCGGAGTTCATAGGCATATAACGTAGATTATGTACAGTACCTCTCAGAATAGACATGAATCAAGTTGCATTTCAATGTACTCGTATTGTACCGATGTCTTGTCTTGTATTTGCTTCGGTTTTGGATGTTCATAGCAACGCACAACAGTCTCCTGGGATGTGATCTTTGTCGGCCCATTACCAACAAATACTACATCAGAAAGGCACCCCGTATGCTAGCAACCCTCTGGATCAGCCAGACAAGCCTCGACAGATTACTTACGTCACAATGACAAATGAAAGATGAAAGTGAATGGTTAGGGGCCATGTCGGACCGAACCCAGGCAGCCCGCAGTGGAATGAATATAAAACAGAACTCTACCCTGTCCCTAACCTGTGATTAATGGATCCACGTAGGTCCGGCATAGACAGATGGTCACTACTAACAGCCAGGCTTCCTTTATGGGAAATACTACTGCATCGGGTCTGAAAACAAAATTTGGTATTTAGAGATTATTCAGGTACTGTCTCGTTGGATAGAAGAGCATTAAATTATTCTCTGGTGCTTGGTTACCTGAGATTGTTACATTGCACGTGTGTTTGTGTCAATTCCAGTAAACCTTACGGAACATGGACGCCATGCTTCAGAGTGATTCTTGAGAAACTTATAGCCTATCACCTGGTCAATGTATTGCCTGCCTTTGTAGGATTCAAAGAGTCATTGCCCTATTTACATTTGCCGTCTAATGGACCCTGCAACAGCCATGGGAATCCAAATTCCACCGCCCCATTTTATTTTTAATATTACCTTCCTAACTATACTTGTTGTAAAATTATGCACTTACATTAACCCTTTGAAGACTGAGGTTAATGTACAAGAATACAGATTCCGTTTGTAAATCACAAAGGACACAAGGTACTTCTCTTAGAAGGACCAATCAGTTAATGCTGCATAAGGAAACGGCGGAAGGAACGTGGATAAAATACATAAGTTTTAGTGTTAAAAATGGTGTTACGTATAATAGCCACTGGACTTTAAATGTTAGGAAATTTTGCCAACGGTAACTTGCAATTAATATAAAACGACAGGTACAGGATAAAATACTTATTATAGCTGAAGAAGAAAAGACCGACTTGATGTCACTTGCTACTTTATTTCACTTCTTATGTGCCCAACATGTTTCGGACATTAATATATCCATCATCAGGAGCTTGCGACTATTCTGTTGAATTACCACATTGGTCGTATTGCTTTTGGTTCGGTGTGTGTTGGAAATTCGGTGTGGATGGGTTGGAATGGTGTCCGTTTTGCAAGCTTCAGCCTGCAACACGGATGCAAGGAGTGATTTCGGCTTAAAAAATTGATCCATAAATGCGAAAGGATAAAAGATTTTTGGTTTGTGTTTTTGTTAAGCAATTCAATAAAACAGGGACTCAGGTACCTGAAAGAGAACGGTTTAAAGAAAGGGAAGGAGGTGTAGCCATAAAGACGGAGAAAAGCTAGGATAAACTCAGCTGGATAGCCTGTGATGCAATTTGAAGAACAATCATTAGCTGAGTAAAATCAGTTCTACCGTTTCACTAGCCGTACGAGGGAATCCTTTTGCATAAAGGTTAGAGCAACATCTGCCAATTCGGTTAGTGAGGACAGAGCCCTGTACAAAATATTTATGGGATATTCTGCTTATAATTTCCAATAATGACACTTTTAAAATACTTTTTTAAAAAACCTCCATAATTTTAACTGTCACATACAATATTAAAAAAAAAACAAGATGCTGCACCTAGAATAAGGATCATTCGTTAATATGGCAATGACGCCGTTCATATTGCAATGCAGCACCACAAGGAAAAGAACTGTTTCTTACGACACGTCACAATTCTTATGAAACTGACATTGTGATGGCTTTCTTCCATACTTTTCTCCCCGAACGTATTTTTACAAAAATCGCTGTTTACTTCTTCATCAACATCATCATCATTATCATCATCATCACCGTCATCATTGTCATTACTTATAACATTTTATCACATAAGATTAGCTTTTGTAACTACAACAGACATCCTCGTACACCTTCGTGTGCCATATTTACGTCGTACAAACAAATACCGATTAAATGTCATTAAATTTCAGACCGTAACAGATGCACAGGAATTAACATAAATTGAACTGGAGCCATAGTCACAGAAGCAACAGTGTTATCAGATGAAGCAATGCAACGATGGAAAGAGACTTGAAAATATAAATATTCTAATGACAAAATTTTAACAAGAATGCGTTTTGGTAAATAGGCTGTAATTTATTCGCTTTTGTTTATTCAGTATCATATATATATATATATATATATATATATGTGTGTGTGTGTATGTGTGTGTGTGTGTGTGTGTGTGGCTTATATAACAACGCCGTCACGATTAATCCTCTAAAGCTCAGTGGTTACTATATGTACCACAAATTTTAACATTAACAATACCACATTCTGCCCACGGATATTACTAATGGGTTTTGTAGGATCTCAAAATAAAAGATGTTTGTTTCGTTATACAGCATTACCGTACTCGTGTTTGTAACTAGAAAGGAGCGTGTTTACTGCGCGGTACGATGTGATTCTTTGAAAGCTCGTATAATTCAGGATAATGTTGGTATGTAGAGAATAAGCGAATGGATTGGACAGGAAGTTGGAGGCATTAACCATGACCTAGTTTTAGTTATGAGGAACCATTTGCAATGGAAATGGCTGCAATCTAGGCAACTGGAATGGTTAAAGTTAAATTTATACACTAACTTCCTCGGCAATCATCGTTAATTTAATTCTTTACCTCTTCTTATTTTGTCATTATGTTTCATCGTGTGTGGAATATTTGACCGGTAAGCTCTTTGGTTTTAAACTGCTCGGCGTTTGTAGCAGCAGCAGCAGTAGTAGTAGTAGTAGTAGTAGTAGTGGCAGTAGTAGTAGTAGTAGTAGTAGTAGTAGTGGTGGTGGTAGTGGTGGTGGTGGTGGTGGTAGTAGTAGTAGTAATAGTTGTAGTAGTGGTGGTGGTAGTAGTAGTAGTAGTAGTAGTAGTAGTAATAGTTGTAGTAGTGGTGATGGTAGTGGTGGTGGTAGTGGTAGTAGTAGTGGTGGTAGTGGTGGTGGTGGTGGTGGTGGTGGTAGTAGTAGTAGCAGTACTAGTAGTATTAGTAATAGTAGTAGTATTAGTGTAGCATTATTATTATTATTATTATTATTTGTAAGAGTGATAGCAGTAAAATATTTCGTGGCTGGTTAATATTCCTGCTCACTAAACGGAATGGCCCGGGACAAAGTCCGGAGAACAAATACCATGCTCGACGCTTTTCATTTTTGCTTCTGTCCTTCGTGGCACAGACCAGCACAGAACACGACTAGACTACGATCACTTACTTTCACATAATTCCAATTCCCTAGTCATAATATCTTTCGAAGCCTGAGTTACTGTCAAACTTGTGAAATAATCCATAGCTACAAATAAAATATTTCTTCATTAATTTCGGTCTTACTTTTCTTTTACTTTTTCCTCTTATCGCCCTTCTTATTCTCCTTCTTCGCTTCATCTTCCAAGTGACCGTGAAATTCCCCACGTTGATGGTTTCTTAGACTTTCCTCTTTTCTTTCCCATGTTCATTGTTGTTACAGTTTGCTGAGCCGGAAAATTGGACAGTGGACGCGTTGTTTAATACCTCACCCCCAGATTGTAACTCATAATACTACCCGTCATACGGAACTGACCGACCCAAACACCCAACGCGTGAAAAATGATTCCTCAAAACATGAACCTCCTGACACGGTTCGGGGCCCCCCGCAGCATCTGCCTGCTTCTCGCGCTGCTGAGCGATTCACAAGAATTCCATTAGTCCGCGAGACAGACGGACGGACAACACGTTATTGCGTAAGCTGTACACACATCGTCAAAATTTTTTAAACCTGCCTACAAAATGCGTTGTACATATACCTACAAAATGACTGTGAGATTCCAATAAATTAAATTTTATGACTTTAAATCCTACAGGCTGAAATACGGGGTTCATTTCCTGGATTTTCCCCTTTATCTCCACATTTAGTACAGACTGTATTCCAATAGGTACTGGGAAGTCCTCCCCCTCTCCTGGACGACCGACAGATCGTTGTTCTGTTCCCAGCAGAGACAATAATTTTTATGTTCTCCAAATCTTTGAGATTGAAAAGTGGGGCTCCACCCATGCTGGAATTTAATGGACACCAGGGAACTTTCCCCTGGGTTAAAACGGCCGGGCCGTTTAGCTGATCACATGACTCCATCCACTGCAAATTAAGTATGAGAGGAGCAATTCCTCCACGCCCCTTTATTCATTCGGGGATCGCAGTAGCACAGTGGTTAAGGTGCTGTGCTACAAACCGGAAGGTCGCCGGTTCGATTCCAGATGGTTTCATTGGCATTGATATAATCCTCAGCCTCTAACAGAAATGAGTACCAGGAGCATTTCCTGGAGGTAAAAAGCGGCCGGTGCGTAAGGCTGACCACCTTACCACCATCCTGGGCCATTGTCACGTAATATGGGAACTTTAATTACCTGGAACTCTCTGGGCACCTCGGGCCTTTAATGGGACTGATTTACCTTACCTTTATGCATTCATTGCCAACACAGGGAAAACTTTATCTTATTTTACCGACATTCAGACTACGAATGCGTGCAACTGTATAATTACAAACTCCATACGTCGGAGTTCCACCAGAATTTTCGCACATCTTCACACACTCACAATGCACACTCGTCGGAACTGAGTGTGATAAACCATAAATGTATTCCTCAAATAAATGTGTACCAAGACGTCGTGAATCCACGTGTTTTACTGGCTACAGTCTAGTTATAATGCAATTGATATAACGACTAATACATGAAATGAGCTCATCGTTTCGGTTAAACTCTTAGCTTTGACTGTACATATATTCAAGCAATACGTGGAACAGCTAACGATTTCCCACGTTTGCTGATTTTCACAAATCGACTGACAATTTAAATAAGCTAATCATTTCTATTCTCACAGTTTAACAGAATATCCATTCGCATTTCGAACCACTGGTTTTACTGAATTTCAGGAAGGTTAATTCACAGGTCGTATGCCTATTCATAAAAAGATTTGCACAAGAGTGAACTAACTCACAATCATTAAGTGGTCAATACTGAACGTTCTCACGCAAACATATCTCTACACTGTACCTGGTGAGTCCGCAACGTCGACAGCATTCAGCTAATACAAAATGACCCACAACAATCTGTCATTTTCATGATTCAAGTCTTTTTATTATTGATATGTAAAAAGTAAAGGTAAAGTGATCCCGTTACAGGCCCGGTGTGGCCCAGAGGTTGGGTAGAGGTATAGCTCAACTCTTCCACGACCGCGGCACTAGAAGGGGGTGAGTGGTCAGCAGCACGCCCCGACCGCACTTTACCCCCGGGATAGACCCGGTACCCATTTTACAGGAAGTTGGGTGGGTTTCAGGGCCGGTCTGGACGGCCGGAAAACCTTGTCCCCACCGGAATTCGATCCCGGACCGTCCAGCCCGTAGTCCGACTAAGCATAATTGAGACGTAGGCCTACACAATTGATTGAGGGCTTTGGATCATGGGATATATTGCTAACAGCACTGATAAGTAGGCACCTATCTGGAATGGGGCGGTCGGAGCTCTTTCAAGGAATTTCACCATTAGTCTAAAAGTTGCGTGGGAAAAGTCTGTTAGATTTATTAACCCAGCTAAGATATCAGACCGCGTAACTCCCCGCTACATGTCTATGGCGTCATGGCCACACCGACCTTTACGGAACAAGGACATCAAAACTGGATCAATTTGCAAAGGTAATTTAAAGATGATTTGCCTGATATTGCAGCTATTGATATGACTGTAGCAACGCTTATACCGAATCTTCATAGAATAAAAATTTTAACACATTGTAATCCACTTTTGCTCTCTGAGGTAGTAATCCTGCCGTCAGCAGCAACAGTAGGGTGATCCTCCGGTATAGAATCAAGCTAGGATACATCCCTCACGAACGGACTGGTGCAAACTTTGCATGTCTCGGTCCGTTCTCACTTGTTGAGCCGGCCAACATCATTAATAATATTTACCGCGCTACTGGGCCGCACCGCAGTTCCTAAAACCCTGACTGTTTGAGGCAGGGCTGTGTGTTAAGTACACAAATACTTACACGAGCTTAGTATCACAGGGAAAACGAAGGGAGAATTTGCTTTTGATGTCATTTCCACAACGGACCCCTCATAATGCTTTCTCTGCCGTCTCTCTTTATATCCGAAACCAAGTTTCGGAAATCTGCTTTTCTCTCACTGTGCATCGTCCTTTCACGTCAGTTCTTCTCTTTTATGCATAGAATTATATTTTCTGCATCAGGAAATTTATTCATAAGGTTCTAAGTTTTCTGATGACATCTGTTCGTTGCTCGTGTTGTTCTTTATTGAATAAATTGTCCAGTTGCTGGTCGTGATGATTAATTAACATTAATGACAGGTTCTTAAAGAAGGTCATGCAGCTCAATCTGTCAGTTCCGTGTTGTTCTCAAAACTCTTTCAGGTTGCACTGTCTCTTTTTGTTTTCTATCTGATTAGTTTTATCATAACGAATTTTGCACAGTATATCATCATTATTTCTTCCAAATTCCAACAAATTTTCCATTTATAATCCTCCTTTGAATCATTTAATTAGCAAACCAACTAATGCACATACATAACATTTTTTACATTAAAATGTTTAAAATCGCTCCAGCATGTTTCGATCCTAAGATCATCGTCAGGGAGCTACACTGTTCCTTGCTAAAGTAACATGTATAAAAACACTCACTGATTAATCAGTGAGTGTTTTTAAAAATGTGACTTTAGCAAGGAACAGTGTAGCTCCTTGAAGATGATCTTAGGATCGAAACATGTTCGAGCGATTTTAAATGTTTTAATGTAAAAAAATGTTACGCATGTGCATTAGTTGGTGTGTTAATTAAATGAGTCTACGAAATGCACGGTGCAATGATAAAGATAGTTAATGCCCCTTTTGAATGTTTCTACAATAATTAAGCTTGTAAGCATCTAAATAAATAAATATTAAAAGGAACCCTAGTATCTTTTGGAATCTTGTACAGCCACAGCGGGTAAATTTATACCGAAATTCTGTCCCAAAATATCGGTAACAAAGTAGCCGCTGATACTGCCCAAGCACCCAGAATATCGAAGACCTCAGCTATGGGGCAGCAAAGGCTAAAAATGACATTCCTCACATAAAATGGAAGTCATATCCAAGGTAAAGAAAAATAATTTTTAAAATCGCAAAGGAAAGGGACAATCGAGTCTGTTGTCATGAATTTCATCTAAAATGGTGTTAAGATTACTGTGCTCTGATGCGTGATATTGTGTAGCTTTGGAGGAATCTAATGCGAGTGGTTCTTTTCTCCACACTATACTATCCACATCCAAGAAATCCCTCTTATTATTTACCAATTGAGAACAACGTGGCTCATATAACCAGCCCTGTACAAGTTTCTAAGGGCATCTCTGCTACAGCAATGACAAATACATACGAACAATTACTATCAAAAGCATTTATTATTATTATTATTATTATTATTATCTGTATCATCATCATCTACTTTGTGCAGGGTATTTTTACTTATATTCTTGAGACAAACTATGTCCCTAGGGAGCACAGTGTTGCAGCTATTCTGTTGTTACTATTCATGGTGCTTATATAATTGTTATTATACCTAAACATTCGTTGATTTACATTTAATCTTATCATCAGCAATTCACTGTTTACACTTCAAAACCTTATACAGGAACATGAGCAGTTTGTATTCGGATATTTCTGATAAATTTTATGTTTCCTTCTTTCGAAAGATGTAGCATATATGAGGAACACTGGAAATGCAAAAACGAAGGTGGTAGGAAGACACAGCGGAAGGAAACTACCTGCCAAAACAAGTCGTTCGGCGAAAGACAATATTAAAAACAATCGTAAAGGCATTAAGTGTGAGGTTATGTTCGGCATTATTTAATGCTTTATTTCGTACTTCCAGTGATGAATAAGTCTGATGGCCCAGAAATGAGAAACCAAATATGTAGTAAAAGTTGTTCCCTTAGCAAATGAACAACTTAATGCATAAATTCCTTTTTTACAATAAGTTTATTACGAGTATATGCTTCTATATGTTTCGAGCACTGTTGTGCTCATCATCAGCAGGTAAAATTGTATTATACAGCATCTGGTGTCGTACGATACCAGATGTTCGAAACATGTAGAGGAATATAAATAAACTTATTATAAAACAAGAATTTGTGCATTAAGTTGGTCAATTACTAAGATTATACTGAGGTGCACGGTCAGCAAAACATCAAAACAAAAGTTCTTCTGCTCTTGCGAAATAAAATTAAACAAGATAGGCAACATACCTATAACGTAATATTGAAGGGCGACGAGATTTTTGAAACCAGACTTGTCGAAGTAATTGATAGTGCCGTAACACAAAATATAATACTTGTCGGATTTGAAATCCAATACTGTTCCAAATAGTTCACACTCTGTTTACACCCTTACTGGCATGTACTGTACCAGCATCACGTAGTGGAGTCAATAAATCGCAATATCCGGCTGCTTACTCCTGGCCTATCATATACACAGTGCATATGCACAGATCGCCTTGTCTGGCATTCTGTTTACTCGCAAAGTTAAGTTCTCAGTTTTCCTACATCTGACCAGAGAAGAGGTCATCTTTGTCTTTTTCCTTTTCTATCGTCAAGCAGATCGTATTTGTGTGGTGACGTGTTACGTTTGCATCATTAACTGTTTTATTTTTGGCACCTCTGTGACATACTTATCATAACTAACTCGGAAAACTCACGTTTTTCTGAAAAAAAATGTATTTGGAAAACTTAATTATTACGTTTAAGAACCATTACTTACCTCTGCCTGGTGCCCAACGAACCCAGTTCGGACCGTTACACCTGTTTGTGATACACTTTATATGATCCTGCATGCATGCCTTGGTCCCCAAGGTGACTTCTTCCATTCAGATTTTAGAACTAAAATTCTGCCTGAAATTTTCTTCTGTAGTGAACAGTACGCATTAGGAAGCTCCTAATTATGTGTTTTTTTTAAACACATTTCAAAACTGCTAAGCATTTCTGGTGGACTCTGACAGAAACTACTTTCTGGCTGGACTTACATCAGATGCTACTTTCTGGTTTGACTCGTGTCAGATGCTACTTTCTGGTTAGATTCGTGTCAGATGCTACATTCTGATTATACTCGTATCATATGCTACTTTCTGGTTAGATTCGTGTCAGATGCTACTTTCTGGTTTGACTCGTGTCAGTTGCTACTTTCTGGTTAGGTTCGTGTCAGATGCTATTTTCTGGTTTGACTCGTGTCAGATGCTACTTTCTGGTTAGACTCGTGTTAGATGCTACTTTCTGTTTTGACTCGTGTCAGATGCTACTTTATGGTTAGATTCGTGTCAGATGCTACATTCTGATTAGACTCGTATCATATGCTACTTTCTGGTTAGACTCGTGTCAGATACTACTTTCTGGTTAGAATCGTGTCAGACGCTATTTTCTGATTATGCTCGTGTCTGTGTTTGAAAACAAGAGGCAGGCAGGGTGACAATGACAGCAATGAGCCCCAATCAAGGCTCAGCAAAGTGTGGTGACGTCATGTTGCAGCTGGGCTATTCTTGTATGGGTGAAAAGAATATGTACGTATGTACTCTTTATGAGACGCACCCTTTGACACTGATTATTGACTGGCTCAGAGCTCCGCTTTGTGGGTGCCAGTTTAGACAAATTCAATAGACCACAAGCAGACAGCGTTCTTCAGGACAAGCTTGTTTTTTGTCGTTCAATTTGCGTAACGGTCACTATGTCGGTAGATAATTAATATTATGATTGCATTCGTTCATATCGCAGTTAGCTTTGACCCCGTAACTAATTGTACGAACCACACCTTGTAAATATTTCAGAGCGTCATGTTAATGTCCACAATTTCTAGATCTCGGCAGTTATGCGTATGGAAGTAAATGGCCAGCCAACGTACCTGGAAAAATGTATAAATTATCACTCTGCATATATAAGGCCTAGGTGCATCGGGACCATTAGGGCTCGAAACCATATGCTAACCAATCAATCAATCAATCAATCAATCTGCATGCTAATCTGTTGTGTCAAAGTTGCTACATCTTTTTGAATCTGCTCCTTTAAAACCTAAACGTCACAAACCTTCGTAACACTCGACTCTAAAATAGGCAGTTGGTAAAGCGTTGTTAAATTCAAAAGTAATTTTACGTCGGAGCTGCGAAATTCTGTCCACTGTAAAAGAAACGACGACGTCATATAAATGGAAAATGATACGAAATCATTGTCGGCTGTCAGGCCAAGGGAACATGCAAGTCATGCTGATGAAGCTGCACTTGTGTCAGAACGGCCTGATGTACAGTTCGTGACATTTAGTTCTCTTAATTGAAGCATTAAGGGTCTGGACTAAGTCGGGTCTATTTTAGCTCTACAATCAGCTTCATGACTCTCCCTCCCTCCCATGTAGTATGGAGAACAATTCCCCTTCAGAAATTCCAAGCTACATTGAAATTACATCTTATTATTTGCTCTCATGGACTCACAAAATCTCTGTGAATTTTATCCCTCGCGAAAAACATGAAATATAAAGGAAGAGATAAAGACAAAGAAGGTATAATTACAGACAAAAAGACACAAATATATTCATTAAAAATGGAGAGCAAAGCAAAGTAAGAATACAACAAGGCAAATGAAAGAAAAACAAGAAGAAGTGGGGGAAATAGAAACGTTAGAAGCAGGTAAAAGGAGATGGAGATTTCATTTGTGAGTGTGGAACTGAAATGGAGAATTTCTTGTGACGTGTGACAGGTTTCGGTCTACTTACGCGAGATAAACTGCGTGTTCTATGTTAAAGAAAATGTAAGATATCCCACACAAATGACACATTACAAAAGGAATCTTTAAAATGAAATGTCAAACAATAGAAACGTAGATAGATGTTGCATGAAAATAATACATGAAAATACGTGAAAATGAAGACAAGAGATGCAACGAAGCACGAAGCAATGTATAGCCTATTATTTTATATATAAAATAGCGGGGAGTATAATGCCAATTGAGTGTATTGATTTGGATCAGAATACACAAAGAAAGAAGATTTATAACTATAAAGGTAAAAAGACATAGGATAAATAGAGTACGACAAGAAGAGCGAAAGGAAAGGAGAGTAAAATAATGACAGGCTAAGAAAGAAGAGGAAAGAAAATAAACAGGAGGAGTTAGGAAGAAATAAAAATGGCGTGTCAGTACAAAGAGAACGCTCCTTGCATTTTGTGAATTTAAACGTTGTTTAGATTTGGGACGCCCTCGAGGCAGTGAAATAAGACCATCAGAGAGCGCGTGACGTCCCGTAAACCGCAGTTCGTGTTCCTGTCTGTCTTCGTTTGTCCGAACTCCCATCGGCCCTCGCGAGGTAGGGGAAGAGAGGCGGCGAAAACCATTCTCAGTTTTGTATCTTCGATATACAGGAAATTGCAAATAGCAGAAGGAGGAAGGGGCTTGATTGAGGTTCTGAGACTACCTACCTCAAACTCTAATCCCCCACAAACCTCAGTCTACTTACGTTACAACCACAACAGCTAAAGTAAACTAAAACAGGCTTTCATAATTCCCCCCCCCATCCCCCCCCCAATCTTGAAAGAGAGGGAAATCAATTCCCTCAACTGTCAATTTGCCGTAAACCGAATTTAACAGTGTGGAGAATGAAAGCAGAAGAAACAGGCTTATAACCATTAGTCAGCCTTCTAATGTAATTGGGAAAAGTGTGCTCTCTGTTGATACGTGATGCCGTATATTTTGGTACAAATTTCCTGGAGATCAGTAGGAATATACTGCCTCTATATCTAGGGTGTAATAGACTGTTTCTTAGTCTAACAGTAGATTCCTAAGGAAGGCTGAAAATTTTTACAGATTTCGGAGTGCCACATCACAGCCACGTGAATTTAGAAACTTACAAGATATGAGAAGGTCCTATTTCATAGCACATAGCCTATGGTAGACGTTCTGCAATTGTGCTTCATGCCACCAGAATCCAAGTATAGGTTGAGGTGAGCGTTCTAATTTGATTTCGCCAGCGGACATTTATCAAACCGTAAATATAATATTGCAGTCTCTATTATGAGTAATATAATAAATGTGAAACCCCAGATTAATACTTATTTTTTAATTGTTATTAAATTTTATTTAAAAAAAACAAGTTTATGGTCTTTTTCAAGACGATATCACAGGATTCGCTTGAGGATACAGAAGTTTATGGTCTTTTTCAAGACGATATCACAGGATTCGCTTGAGGATACAGAAGTTTATGGTCTTTTTCA
>Ga0123354_10003275_pt1 | contig 22255 bp, 18 predicted proteins | sample TergutLab28metaG_2_FD_97872 | JGI IMG/M metagenome (GOLD analysis project Ga0123354, IMG submission 97872) | Labiotermes labralis P4 segment gut microbial communities from Petit-Saut dam, French Guiana - Lab288 P4 | ecosystem: Host-associated > Arthropoda: Insects > Digestive system > Gut ... | reverse complement strand
TGTATCTTTATCATAAAGGAGCGCTCCATAAACGTTGGCATGCTCAGGGAAATAAAGGAAGAGGAAAATCGCGTCAGCATGACGCCGGATGGGATCGCGGCCTTGGTGGGCCATGGCCATCGGGTGTCGGTGGAATGTGGCGCCGGGGAGGAAAAACTCTTCGGCTACAGCCAGAAGGAAGTGATCGGCCGATCGCTGCACCTGATTGCGCCGCCCGAGGGCAAGGCGGCGATGGCCAATCAGGTCGAGCGGCTCCGGCGGGGAGCGGCAATGCAGTCTTCCGGCCTGACGTTGATCCGGCGCTCTGGCGCCTGTTTTCCGGCAGCGGTTCCATCCATCCCTTTGCCCGGTATGCCGGCCGGTTCACCAGAGCGGTGGGGGCCTTTAGCGATATCTCCGAACTCATGCTGGTCCACAAGAAGTTGCAGTCGATGAACGGCGAGCTGGGACTGCGGGTCAAGGAGCGGACCGCCGAACTCCACGAATCCAATGTGGCTCTCAAGGCGTTGTTGAACAAGCGGGAGGAAGACCGAGTGGCGCTCTCCGGGCAAATCCTCGCCAACTGAGCCCATCTGGTCGATCCCTATCTGCAGCGTTTGCTGTCCAGCGGCCTGAACGACCAGCAACGGATGCTGGTGGAAATCCTCCGGACTAATATCGAGGAGCTGACCGCGCCTTTTGCCGACGAGGTCTCTGCCAAATTGAACCGGTTGACGCCCGCCGAGATCCAGGTGGCCAACCTGGTGAAACTGGGCAAGCGCACTAAGGAGATTGCCGAGATCATGCGGCTGTCGCCGGGCACGGTCAGCATTCATCGGAAAAATATCAGGAAAAAGCTGGAGCTGACCCACAAAAAAACCAATCTGCGGACCATGCTCTCGACCTCCTTCTGAATACTGGCTCGCCAGGCTGGGCGGAAAAAGGCAAGGGGTGGGCTGTGGGGCCATCAGGCGGGGGATGCGGATGCGCGAAGCGCTTTTCTATCAGCGGATCGAAGACGGCCAGGTGGCCTGCTCCCTGTGCGGGCATCGTTGCCAGGTAGGCCCAGGCAGGCGAGGGCGGTGCGAGGTTCGCGAGAATCAGGGCGGCCGCCTGGTCAGCCTGGTGTACGGACAACTGGTGGCCCGGAACGTCGATCCCATCGAAAAAAAACCGATGTTCCATTTTCTCCCCGGCAGCCGCTCCTATTCGGTCGCTACTGTGGGGTGCAACTTTCGTTGCCGCCATTGCCAGAACCACCGGATCGCCCAGTATCCCCACACCCACGGCGGCGCTATTCCGGGGACCACGACCACGCCCGGCGAGGTGGTGGCCGAGGCCCGGCGGGCAGGCTGCGCCTCCATCAGCTACACCTATGTCGAACCTACGATTTTTTTCGAGTTCGCCTGCGATTGCGCCCGCCTGGCAAAAACACGAAACATCGGCAACATTTTCGTCAGCAACGGCTACATGACCGCCGAGGCGATCCGCTCCCTGGCGCCAATGCTGGATGGCGTCAACATCGACCTGAAGGCCTTCACCGACGAGTTTTACCGCGAGATATGCGGGGCCAGGCTTACGCCAGTGCTAGAGAGCATCAGGCTGTTCCACCAACTCGGGGTGCTGGTCGAGGTTACTACTTTGATCATCCCCGGCCTCAACGACAGCGAAGAGGAGCTGCGCGCCATCGCCCGCTTTCTGCGGAGCACGTCGGTGGATATCCCCTGGCATGTCACCGGCTTTTATCCCGCGTCCGTCATGCTCGACCGGTCGCCGACCCCAGCCGCCACCCTGAATAGGGCGCGCGCGATCGGCATCGAGGAGGGGTTGCGCTTTGTCTATCCGGGCAATGTGGCCGGCGCCGGCGGCGAGGATACCCATTGTCCGGCGTGCGGCTTGACCTTGATCCGCCGCCAGGGCTTCAGCTGTCAAGTGACGGGCATGGAGGGGAGTTGCTGCTCCGGCTGCGGCGCCTCGATCTTCGGGGTGTGGGAGGAGTCGGCGCTGTCTACCGTTTGACCGAAAATACGGCATCTCTATTCTGGCCGATCAAGGTCGGGGAGATTTTGATCGTTCCCACGCGCAAGCGTTGAAACGTAAACTTGGCTGAACTAAAATTTTCCTGTTTTTTGACCTGTTGCCGTAAATTTCAGCCTTGGTCTCCTGCCGGAGTGGTGTCCTTTTCTTTGCTTGTCCAAAGAAAGGACCAAAAGAAACGACAGCCAGGCCGCCCAGGCTACCCCGGTCAGCGAACTCCGCAACCGGCGGGGCGAAAACTCGCTGCGCTCGAACAGTTCGCCCCTTTTCCCCAGTTGCGGAGCCCGCCGCCCGGCAGAGCGGCAACGGCTCCCCGTCCGCCCAGGTCTCATCAGAATTACATGACCGTTCCTAACGTTTAAACGAGGAAACAATCATCAATATCCGTTATCCAACGAAAACGGGCGGCAAAATGCCGCCCCTACGAAAAAACATAGAAAATTATGTTATTTCCGTAAGTTATATCGAAAGCCAAGAGATTTTTGCCACCGGTCGCAATGACAAACACGCTTCGCACGATAAATTCCGTCACTACCCCTTGAGGGGAAAGCCGTCCTCTCTATCATCGCAATCAGGGGCGGGGAAGAGGCGCTGAAGGTTTTGCCTTCGCGAGGTGCGGCCGTTTCAGGCCGACGTTGGGCGGGTTCCAGGTCAGCTCGAAGGCATGACCAAAGGTGGGCAGGGCAGGGATGAATGTGGGAACCAGTTCATCGAGCGAGCCGGGGTAGCGTTGATGGGTTGCGGCAAAATCATTGACCGCCTTCTGTACCCTGAGCGCCTCTCTGAACATGCTGATTTCGTCATTACAGCGCTTCTTTACAACCTCGTTATCCGTAGTTTTCACCATGACCTGGAGGGAGATGATCGCCGCCTGCAACTGGCCGCCCTGGGCGGCGAGAATCGCCGCCAGGCGGCCGAACATCGGCGGCGCTTCCGGCAGCAGGCTGGCCTGGCTGAACACCTCGGCGGCCTCAAGCGGCTTGTCCAGGTAGCGGAACAGGTTGAAGCCCTGGAAAAAGGGAAAGATCAGGTCGGTGGGATGGACCTCTCTGGCCGTGGTCAGGATCTCATTGGTCGCCTGGGCGAGTTCTAGGCTGACGTGGGGCAGATAGCCCTGGGCAAAATAATAGGGGTCGATGAATTGCGGATAGAGGGCTGTAATCTGTTTGTAGTTATGCGCCAGCACCGGGGCATAGGCGCTCCGGTCGGCGTCGAGTTTGGCGCTGCCGAGAAAGACTGCGGATTGGACGAATGCAATTTCGCTGGTCAGTTGGCGGAGATAGCCGGTGGTGGCGCGTAGAAAGGCAGTGGTCGGCACTGGCTGCAAGGAGACCGGCCGGTCAAGGAAAAGTTTTTCCTGGGCAAGAAACGCCAGGCCATAGGCCGCCATCAGAACAAGAAGCGGAAGCTGGCGAATCGCTCTCATTTCAGATCCCTCCGTTGATAGACCAGGGCAGCGGCCCAGAGCGCTATGATTAGATACAGCGCCAGGAGCCCCAGGTCGGTGGCTAGACCTTGGGCGAGATTGACCGTGCTTTCGTCGGTGATCATCTCCTTGAAGTCAAACCGGCTGAAATCGGGAAACAGGGCGGTCAGCCATTGCAGCGCACGCTGCAAGGCAGCGGGCAGGTCCGTCCGGTTGGCGAAGCTGGCGCGGACCACCGGCAGGCCGGTGCAGATGAAGGCGTAGGAAACAGCGAGCAGCAGCACTGGAAAGCCGCCGCGCACCAGCCCGGAAAAGAGCATGATGATCGCCAGGATCATCAACTCGATGCAGAACAGTCCCGCCCAGGAAAGGGCGTAGTTAAACGGGGAGAGATGCTGGAAATAGATAGGGGTGAGTGAATTTTTGATCAGAACCAAGACCCAGTAGCCCAGCAGGGCCAGGACCAGGTTTAACAGCACCAGCAGGGCCGCCAGCCCGAGAAAGATGCCCAGCACATATTGGGTGCGGGAAATGGGCCGGGCCAGGAAGGTGTGGATGGTCCGTCGTTCCTCGTCCCAGGCCATGACCTGCACGGCATGGAACAGAAGAAAGAGCAGGCCGGTCAGCCAGCCCACCGAGAGGATGAAGTCGCCCGAGGCCCTGCCGACATCCCTAGGGATGAACTCGAAAAACAGCAGGCCGCCCGCTTCCAGGCCAAAGGCAAGGAGCACCAGCCCGATCAGGGCATGACGCCGCAGGCCGTCCAGGCAGACCAGTCGGGCAAGCGCCCAGATTTTACGCATCATGGCCGCTGCCCTCCAGGGAGTTGATAAGGCTGAGAAAGGCGGCCTCAATGGTTGCCGTCCGCTGCTGGGCCAGCAATTCGCGCGGCGGCCCGCTAAAGAGTGCTTTCCCCTTATGGAGGATGAGCAACTGGTCGGCCAACCGGTCTACATCGTCTAAAATATGAGAACAGAAGAGGATGGTTTTGCCCTGGGTCTTGAGTTCGCGGATCAGGTCGATGATCAGCCCCCGGCCCAGAGGGTCGAGCCCGCTCATCGGTTCGTCGAGAATCAAAAGCTGCGGGTCGTTCAACAAGGCCAGGACAAAGTTGGCCCGTTGCTGCATGCCCTTGGAATAGGCGCGCAGCGGTTTGTGCCGGGCCTCCAGCAGGCCGAGGTGGTTCAGCAGGGAGTCGCTGCGTTCTTTCCAGGCCGCTTTGGTCATGCCGCAGGTGGCGGCGGTGAACCGGATCAGGTCGAGGATGGTGAGGTTGGCCGGGAATGAGGCGGTTTCCGGCAGATAGCCGATTTGATCCCGTTGGCTCAAATCCGATGGCGGGCGGTTAAAGATGGTGATCTTTCCCGTGTCCGGCCGGATGAAATCCAGCATCAGGCGGATGGAGGTGGATTTGCCCGCGCCGTTGGCCCCGATCAGCCCCAGGGTTTCTCCCGCCTCCATTGTAAAGGAAACATCCTGGAGCGCGGGGCTGACCTTTTTGAACAGTTCTTTCGAGTATTGTTTCCAGACCTGTTGAAAGGTGATCATAACGTTATTTTTGCCATGGTAATTATTACGGTCATAAATTACCGAACAACATCCCGTGTGGCGCCTGCGCTGAGCGAAGCGAAAGCGTCATTTCGACTGCAAGGGAGAAATCTTTTGCTTTATTCGATAACCAACTGAAATGCCTGAGAGATTTTTCTTCACTACGCTCATCGAAATGACAGAAATGAACCTTGGATAGTGTCCCGGGAGCACGTGCTCATTAATAAGCTGAACAGCCGCCTGCCGCACGTGAGGGGTGCGATTGCGGGCCAAAGGCCAATGAACCCGATGGCCTTGCTTGCTCTAGAGTGTTTTTGATTCAAGTCTGCACGAAACTGGATTGCTTCGCTTCGCTCGCCTTGACGCCTATTTCAGTGCGGTCGTTGCGAGGAGCAAAGCGACGAAGCAATTCAGAAATGCAATCGTTTAACTCAAAACCGCTCCAGCGGCAAACCGGCCGACACCCGGATGGTATTAATTGAATAATATATTCAAAGTATAAGCAAGCGGGAAAAAAATCACCTGCCTGGAAAGGGCAGGTGTGCGGGGCAAAAAAAAACAGGGGGCAATGTGCCCCCTGTTGTGGAATGGCATGACCTCAGTCTGTCATCTGACAGCCCAGTTCTTGCCGCTAGGGCCTTTTTGCCCGTTGAAGTCATCGTTCGAGGTTTGAGCCGCTGGCAAGTCGTCAATTAAAAGCGTATATGCCCTGCCTTTGGTCGTGCCGTCCGCATTGTCTTGATAGAGAGCGGTCGTGTCGCTGTCAATTCCATAGAAGGTGTCGCCATTTAAATGTTTGCCTATGCCAACGAATGCGGTGGCAAGCTCCGGGGTTCCTCCGAGCACGCCGCTGGTTGCAAAAAGGGTAACGCCCTGACCGACGGAAAGTGCTATGCCTCTGGCCGAGGAGCCATCAAAACACGAAACAAATGGAATGCTTGGGGTTGTACCTGGGACGGCAGCGGTCGCTGCCGCCCCAGCTTCACCATTGGCTGTTCGAGCAAGTTTATCTGCACTAGTAGCCATCTCGGTCGAGCCGAATGTTTGCCAATCCGAGAACAAGGCGGCTTCCGAGGTGTTGAGGTTCCGGACGTCGCTGAGCGCGGATGCGTTGAAGCCGCGGGTCCGGTAGGCTGCGAACTGCGGGATGGCGATGGCCGCCAGGATGCCGATGATGGCGACAACGATCATCAATTCGACCAGGGTAAAGCCTTTTGCGTTGCGGACGATTTTCTTCATGGTGTTTTTTCCTCCAGGGAAATGAATTATGGGGTACAGGGTTGTTTCTTAGACGTTGCCCCGTTATTCCATGAACCATGCCAGAATGAGATTTGGCGTCGGGATTTTTTTATTTTATCGTGTTAAAATAGTATATTAATGTGCGGCATTTTTTTCGGCCATTCGTTGTGCGCCCCAACGATCAGGTGAAGTTTCCGGCAATCAATGACAACCTGAGCGAAGTGGCTGACATTTTTTGTCACCATCCCGCGTATCCCGCCTTTTCCGTCATTGCGAGGAGCGCAGCGACGAGGCCATCCAGCTTTATCACATTTCTTTGATTTGCTTCGTTCCGCTCGCAAAGACGAAATAAGGATGTTGTTTGGCGATTAAAGGCGTTGCGACAGCGAACCCATGCCATGAACGTCCCCGCCCTATTTCCCGTAGATGCCAGGGGCGGCATTTTACCGCTCGCCCGGTGACAAACTTTGCCGTTCTTCTGTCCTCTTCCTGCGGCATCCGCCTGGAGAGAGCCTGGCTGCTTGCCTTGCCTTTGCCGTCCAGGCGCTGACCAACGCCTGAGCCATGGTTATGGGCAAACAATTCATCCTTATCTTTTGAAAAAATCCGTTTATAATCGCACATGGCAAGCGAGCAGGCGGACGGCATTCTTGAGCGGTTTTGATTTAACCGATTGCATTTCTGGATCGTTTCGTCGCTTTGCTTCTCGCAATGACCGCACTGAATCAGGCGTCATTGCGAGCGAAGCGAAGCAATCCAGTTCCGTACAGTGAGAGAGGTTGGGGTGAACGGAGCGAACCCCAACGCGCGATGCTCGCCTCAACTTATGAATTTGTCGCGGCTCTTGGATGATTTTCACGAGAGAAGTTCGTTGCCATTGAAACGAGGGCGCGCCTGTGCACCGCATCAAACTCACCTTGGCCTGTTCGCTGCTGCTCCTGGTTGGGGTCAGCATGGCGGTGACGAATTTTGTCATTCTCCCTTTTTGGGTCGGCGATGTCCTGGTCCGCGAGGGCCGGTCGCTGCAACGTTTTCTGGTTGCCGCCTCCTCTGCCGCTGGCGAACATGACCCGCAATCTCCGCCTGCCGCGGTGCAATCGTTTTTAAACGACAACCCGGAAGCCTGCATCTATTGGCAGGGAACCTTCTACCCGCGCCATTCGGCCAACCTCGCCCCCTGTCAGCAGGAACTGCCGCCCCTGCTCTCGGCGGCGGAACGCAGCAAGACCGTGCAAAGCTCCTCTGCCGCCATCACCCTGCCGGATCTGGTCGGCGTTGGGCATCTGTATGTCGCTCTGCCCGACACCCCGTTCGGTGTCGTGGCCGCCGGCATGCCGCTGGCCCAGGCGCTTGGCCCGCTCTGGGCCAAGGAGCGGGTGATCGCGGTCTATCTGGCGTTCAATGCGATTATCCTGATTGCGCTTGCCTTCTTTCGTTTCCTGCGGGCCTACGTGCTGCCCATCGATCGGATGGTCGAATCCGTTGAAAATTACCAGGGCGACGGATTGCGCACCTTGCTTACCGGGAAATCGACCAATGAGTTGGGGCAACTGTCCCGCTCCATCGAGGCCATGGTGGCGCGGATCGAGGCGGACAAGGAAAAGTTGACCCAGGCGGTGGGGGAGCTGGCAGCCAAGAACAGGTTGCTGCACGACAATCAAGCGGAAATGATTCGGACGGAAAAGCTGGCTTCGGTGGGTAGACTGGCCGCCGGGCTTGCCCATGAAATAGGCAATCCGCTCAGCGTGGCGCAGGGATATGTGCAACTGCTCGGCATGGGCCAATGCGCGGAGCAGGACCGTGACGAGTACCTCGCCAAGACCTTGCAGGAATTGCAACGAATGGACACCTTGATCCGCCGGCTATTGGATTACGCCCGGTCCGGTCAGGGGGTGGCCACGCGGGTCGATGCGCATGTTGCGTTGGCTGGGATCGTAGAGGATCTGGCGACGCAGCCTTTCCTCAAGGGGATACAGCTTGAATGCCGCCTGCAAGCCCAGCGCTGCGAGGTGCTGGCGGATGGCGAGCAACTGCGGCAGATCATCTTGAATTGCGTGCTCAACGCCGCCGACGCCATCGATGCCGCCGGCCGCCGGTCCATTGGCCAAATAACCGTCGCCACTGCCCAGGGGACGGCCTCGGATGCTGGCCACTCCCCGCTGCACATCACCATTGCCGACAATGGAACGGGCATACCGGATGCGCTGTTCGGGGCGGTGTTCGATCCCTTTTTCACCACCAAGGAACCCGGCGCCGGAACTGGCCTGGGGCTGTCTGTCTCCTTGGCTTTGGTGGAGTCGATGGGAGGGCGGATGGAGGCGCACAGCCGGGAGGGCGAAGGAACCACGATGCTGATCGCTCTGCCCATGGCGGCACAGGACGATGCGGTTGAGGCGAAATAAAAAAATCCCGAAAACGAAGGAACCCGCGTCTACTATATATTAGGAGTCTGATACAGGAGCCATGTTGCAGACAATTCTGGTGATCGACGACGAAGCCAACATGCGGCACATGTTGAGCGCTTTACTGACCAAACAGGGGTACAAGGTCGATGTCGCGGGCAATGGCGCCGAGGGGCTCGATTGGATGGGCCGGGCCCGGTACGATTTTGTCCTGTGCGACTTGCGAATGCCGGTCATGGATGGGATGGCGTTTTTGGAGCAGGTGGTGAGCAAGGGATGGGGGGCCACGGTCATCATGATGTCCGCCTATGGGACCATCGATCAGGCGATCGAGACGGTCAAACAGGGGGCGTACGACTACATCTCCAAGCCTTTCAAGCTCGAAGAAATCTTGCTGGTGCTGCGCAAAGCGGAAGAACGTGAACGGTTGCGCCATGAAAACAAGCAGTTGAAGGAGAAGATCGAGGCCCTTGACGGGCAGCTGGCCTTTGGCGGCATGGTGGGCAAGAGCAAGGCAATGCAGGATATCTTCAGGCTGGCCGGCAAGGTGGCGCGGCACAATACCACGGTCCTGATCACCGGCGAATCGGGGACTGGCAAGGAACTGGTGGCCAAGGGCATCCATGCGGCAGGTAAGGGGAGCGAAGCGCCGTTTGTGGCTGTCAACTGCGGCTCCATTCCGGCGCAGCTTCTGGAGAGCGAATTTTTCGGCTATGCCAAGGGGGCCTTTACCGGGGCCGAGCGCGACAAGAAGGGCCTGTTCGAAGAGGCGCATCATGGCACCCTCTTTCTCGATGAAATCGCTGAACTGTCGCTCGATCTCCAGGTGAAGCTGCTGCGGGTCTTGCAAGAAGGTGAAGTGAGAAGGCTGGGCGAGAGCAAAAGCCGGAAGATGGATGCGCGGGTGCTGGCGGCCACGAATAAAGAATTGTCCACCCTGGTCGAGCAGGGAGAGTTCAGGGAAGATCTCTACTATCGACTGAACGTGCTCAACATTCATATCCCTCCGCTTCGGCAACGGATGGAAGAACTGCCGCTTCTGTGCCGCTTCATCCTGCACAAATGCACGGCGCGTTTGGGGATCGACATTCAGGAAATTTCTCCGGTCGCCATGGAGCTGCTGATGCGGCACGAGTGGCCGGGCAATGTCCGCGAATTGGAGAATGTCTTGGAGCGGGCGCTCATCCTTGCTGATAAGCAAACCATCCTGCCGCAGCACCTGCCGGAACAACTGGGGGGGCGGCAGGAACGGAGGCGGATCGGCGATGTCTTGGGAACCTATTCGTTGAAAAAGGCAAAAATCATCATGGAAAAGCAGTTGATCAGCCGGGCGATGGAAGCGACCCAAGGCAATAAAAGCAAAGCGGCGCAGTTGTTGGAGTTGAGCTATCCCGCCTTGCTGGCCAAGTTGAAAGAGTATGGGTATTGATGAGCGCGTTATTCACCGAACACTGACCTGGGATTTTTCTGTCATCTCGATGGGCGCAGCGAAGAAAAATTTTTAAACATTTCAGCGAGTTCTCGCGCAAGCCAAGGAAATTTCTCCCTGCGGTCGAAATGACGCGTTCGCTTCGCTCAGGGCAGGCGCCGTAAGGGATGTTGTTTGGTGATGAATGACCGTTGAATATTAAATAAAATTATAGTTACAGGCGAAAGTGGAAAATAATTTTATACTTGAGTGCGGCTTTAGGGCTGGCGCGAAGAAGTTTTTTTATTGCAACTGCTTGTAATTTCTTTGTTATCAATAAGGACCGGTAGCTGGACTGTTTATTGCTTTGGTTTATGGCGGAAGCTGTGGCCCAAGAAATGGCGCTGTCAGTATTCCCCGCTTGCCTTGGGTTGTGAAAATATCGATAATATTTGAGGGCGTACCGAACGGGCGGCCGGGTCGGTCGCCCGTTTCTACGCAACGATGAATTGACAATGCGCATATGTTTCGGTGGCAGATTAAGACCAAACAAGTAAGGAACCCGTCCATGAAAACAACATTGCCGCTTTCGCTCCTCTTCTTCTGTTTTGTTTTGATTCATCCCGGATTAACTCTTGCTGGTCATAATTTGCGTATTTGCGGGCTGGTGGAACAGATCAACAAGGAAAAAAACACCGCCACCATCAAGGTGCGGAGCTTGACCTGTCCTGGAGATCAAAAATTCAGGTTGTCCGACGACTTAGACCGCACAACCTTCAGCGTGGGCCAGAACCGATGCTTTGTCATCGACAGCAATACCTGTTCCGATACCGCCATGCATACAATACTCACAATCGACAAACGAAAGGGAGAATGATCATGCGAAAACTTACCCTCTTCGCTCCCCTGGCGGTTTTGTTGACCGCCGCGACCGCCTTTGCCGTCGGCAGCATGGTCGACTACTGCCAGGCGCCTGCTTCCATCAGCGGGTCCCCTGCGCCCAATGTTCTTTTGGTCGTCAATGCCAGCGCTTCCATGAATGAGTTGGCGTACCCCCGCATCGATGGTGCTGGTAACGAAATCGGCTATAATCCCAATACGCTCTACGAAGGGTATTTTGATCCCAGAAAGAATTACACGCTCGCTGGCGATGGCTATATAGAAGACGATAAGGTGGTGGATGGATGTTTGTTGCAATGCGCCGACAACCACATGGAGTGTGTAGATTCAACTTTTGGCTACACAGGCTGCGGCGGGAAAAACTCTGGCGGCTGCAAAGGCGGCCAGTACCCCTGCTGCACTCTCTGGGAGACGGTGCCGGGTTCCTGTGGCGCTTATGATGCGGAAGGAGCATTTGGCAATGGCAACTACCTCAACTGGCTGCACATGACCAGAATCGACGTGCTGCGTTGGGCCTTGACCGGAGGCGCTCCCGCGGGATGCGGCGGCAATCATAATTCCCAGCAGGAGTGCGATGTCAGTGGATTTAAGGAGTCCAACTCTAAGGTGCCATGCACGGGCAATGGCGCCGATGTCGGCGGCTGCACGCTCGGAACGTCCAACGGCATACAACTCATGGCACGTTGGGACCGGCTCACCGGGGAAAGCGGCGGCTTGCTCTATCAACTCAAGAATCTTTCGGTCCAACCCCGCATAGGCATCATGCTGTACCAGGGCTCGGGGGTGGTTGAATACACCTATATCGGCGACTTCAGAGCTTCAACGAATGCAAGCTCTGATGATGCCGTCAATCAGTACAAGAATACGATCGCCAAATTGAATGCCCAGGCGCCGGCTGGTGATGCCGCAACCGCTCCGGCCCTGTGGGCGGCATACGCTTATTTTTCTCAACGGTCTTCCGTCTTCGGCAGTCCTTCCCCGCAAACCGGAGGGGGAGGGGGCAGTGCGGCGAACAATCCAATGTATCAATGCATAGACAAGAATGGCGACGGCATTTGCCAGGGCAACGAAGTGGTTCCGATTCCATGCGCGAAAAATTTCATGATTCTTCTCAGCGATGGGGGATGGAACATGGGCGGGCAGCCTCCGCCGGTCTCCACGTGCAGTATCGATACCGGCTACAACTACAGCACCGGCTACACCATGGGCGGCTATTCCGCTGATCCGGTGGTCGCTGCCTATAACCTGCACAAAGAGGGATTCCTCAATCTGCCGCTCAGCGTAAATTCAAGGGTGGAGACCATCTACACCCTTGGCCTGTGGCTCTCCCCAAGGGGCGACAACGCCATGAAGCAGATCGCCTTGTATGGCGGTTTCGACACCAACAAAACCTGGCCCAGCAATCTCACGGATTTCCCCCGGGATTCATGTGTGGCCGATTATTGCAGCGCCAAGGCCAAAGGCAGCCTGTGCGCCGCAATGCCTCCCTCTTCCCCGGATTGGGACAAAGATGGCGATGGCGTTCCCGACAACCATTTGTCGGCGTCCAGCGCAACGGAAATCAAAAATAAGATTATCGCCATTATCATGGACCTGATGAAGAAGGCCTCGTCCGGCACAGCGCTTTCCGTTCTGGGGTCCAGCGAGGGAAGCGGCGCGGTTATGATCCAGACCCTTTTCTACCCCAAAAGGGTCTTCAACAACGGGGAAGTCACCTGGACCAGCGACCTGATGAATTACTGGTATTATCTGGACCCCTTCTTCACCGGCATGAACATCTATGAAGATACGGTCCGGGAAGGCGGAGATTTTTCCCTGCTTGACCTGACCCAGGACTATATCACCAGCTTTGACTACCAGGCCGGGGAAGGCCTGACCGTGGCTTCTCTGTGGCAAAATGGCGTGCGCAAAGGGCAGAGATCACTGGAACTTTCCCGCGCTGTCTGGCGGTCCGGGTTCAATCTCTGGTGGACGAAACCCGCAGAGAGAACCGTGTACACTTCTCGAAACGGATCGGAGTTGTTGTCATTCACGCCGGCAAACAGCAGCCTGCTGGCCCCATATTTCGATCTGTCCGATACGGACGCCAAAACACTCATCGACTATGTGCTTGGCTATGATTGCACCAACGCCGGTGTGGGCTGTGTCTGCGGCGAACCCGGCTGCGACAAAAAAATAGGCAGAAACCGGACCGTGACCACGGGTGTTTGCTCCCTCAGCAGAGCTCCCTGTGAGGACGATACGAATTGTCCCGCCGCCTCCGGGGAAACGTGCGTCCAGGAAACCCATGTGTGGAAAATGGGCGATATTATTTCAGCCACACCCCGCACCATGTCCTCGGGACCGTTGAATGCTTTTAACTTGACAAGTCCTTACGGCTTCAACGACCGGTCGTACGACCAATTCGTCAAAAGCAACGACTACAGGGATCGGCAACTCGTTTTTTCCGGAACCAACGGCGGCATGTTGCATGCATTCAAGCTGGGGAAACTCTTGCAAACATGGTCTGGAAAGACCCCGTATCAAGCGGCGAAACTGGAAGGAAGCACAGGCCCCGGAGGCATAGGCACCGAAGCCTGGGGCTATATTCCCAAGAATGTGTTGCCGTATCTGCAGTTCCTCAAGGAGGATAGCTACTGCCACATTTATATGGTGGATGGGCCCTTGACGCTCACCGATGCCTCGATCAACTGCTCGCTGACCAATTATTGGGATTGTCCCAAAGCGACCACCATGTTGACCGCCGATTCCAATGATCTGAATTTTGACAGCACGAGTTGGCGTTCGGTGTTGGTCGGCAGCATGGGCATTGGCGGCGCCACCTGTGCAACGATAAATCCAACGGTAAGTCCTAAAGGCGTCGCGGCCCCTCTTGCGGACACATCGAAGGGATGGTCGTCGTATTTTGCGCTGGATGTGACCAACCAGACAAGCCCGAAGCCCCTTTGGGAATTTTCTCACCCTAACCTGGGGGTAACCAATGTCGGCGCCGGGATCGTCAAAACAGGAGGCAACAGAGGGGAATGCTCCAACAACATTGCAGTCTCCTGCTTGCTTGACAGCGATTGCTACGGGGGCAAATGCAATGCCACCATCGGCGAGACCAATGGCAGATGGTTTGCCGTGTTGGCATCCGGATCGACCGGCCCAATCTCAAGCAACGAGTTTAAAGGCGCCTCGAACCAGACCTTGAAATTGTTCATCCTCGATCTCAAGACCGGGGACTTGCTGCGCACCATCGATACCGGCATCACCAAAGCCTTTGCCGGTTCCATCTCCAACAGCATCCTTGATTTTGAAAAGGATTTACCCAACTCTGTCGGCAACTACCAGGATGATGTCCTGTATGTAGGGTATATCCAGGACATCGGCGGCAGTAACCAAGGCGGGGTGCTACGGCTTGCCATCAACGACAACATCGATCCTGCGAAGTGGACCTGGAGCAAGGTTTTTGCGGATGGAGAACTCGGGCCGGTCACCGGCGCGGTGGTGAGTCTGATTGATCGGAAAAACCAGACACTCTGGATGTACTTTGGCGAAGGCCGGTATTTTTACAAGGAGGACGACCTCGCGGCCCAGCGAAGACTTTTTGGGGTCCAGGACACCTGCTTTGACTGGGAAACCAGATCCCTCAAGTCCACTTGCACCGAGATGAGAGTAGCCACCGATCTGCAGAACCAAACGGCCCCAGTCATGTGGGACATGAGCAAAAAAGGCTGGTACATTCTCCTTGACGCAGCGAATTCCGAGTCAGGAACCAGCGCCGAGCGGGTCGTTGTCTCTCCGGTGATCGATCCCCAGGGAGTCATTTATTACGCGAGCTTTGCTCCGAACACGGATGTTTGCAGTTTTGGCGGACTCTCCTATATCTGGTCGGTGGACTATAAAACCGGCGATGTGCCAAAAATCCAAGGTGGAGCCTCCAGGGGAAAAACCATAGTGCAGACTTCCACCGGCGCGGTTCAAACCGTCTCGATCACGGACGGTCGACGTTCCGCGAGCATTCCTGGCCAAATTCCTGGCGGAATAAATCGGTTCACTCCGCCGGGTCCTGTCAGGCAATTTTTACATATTCAGGAAGAGTAGCCATGAAAGGACAAGGTGGTTTCACTCTGGTCGAACTGATAGTGGTGGTGGTGATTATCGGCGCCCTGCTGGGGGTGGCGACTCTCTATTTTGTGCAGCTCAACGAAAAATATAAGGTTGAATCGCTGACCAAAGAGATCTACTCCACCCTGATGAAAAACCGCAATGACGCGGCGACGACCAATACGCCACGGGTGATCGAACTGGCCGCCGACCGGATACGATCCGGCCCGGATGCCGACGGGAATAGAAACATTGACGACGGAGAGCCTGTCAACGAGATGCAGTCGTCCGGATTTGTTTTTCAATTCACCGGCGCCAATCGCATCGCGTTCGACAGGCGAGGATTGACCACCGATAACCAAACATTGATCATAACAGGGGCTAGATTCGGTGCGACGCCGGCTATGGATTGCATCAGCATCGCCGCCACCCGCATCAACATTGGTAAAATGGAGGCCGGAAACTGTGTCCACCGATAAACAATGGATAGGCCAGCAGCAAGGCTTCACCCTCATCGAGGTCATGTTTGCCCTGTTTATTTTCTTGGTGATCGCGCTCGGCCTGGCGGCAGGAGAAATCTCCGCCTTGCGGGCGCAAACAGACAATCTGTTACGGGATCAAGCCCTCAAGTTGGCGGAAGATCAACTCAATAATCTCAGGAGTCAACGGTTCACTCTGGACGGCGGCGAGGCTCCCGCGCTGAACGCGACCGGCGCCTGGACTCCACCTGACGAGCAGACTGTAACCATGCGGGGCGGGGTGGTTAATTTCACCCGAAGGGTTCAGATCACAGACATAGCCGCATCTGCCACCGCATTGAAACGCATTGATGTGGTGATCGGATGGAACCAGGGAAACAACCCGCCATTACAGCCGACAAATAGAAACCATCAGACCTTGTTGAGTACAATTATTGCGCGCAGTGAAAAGGGACGGCTATGAAACGTGACGACAATACGCTTCCGATCCTGAGCCAATCCGGCTTCTCTTTGGTGGAGTTGCTGGTTTACATGGTGATCCTGTCCGTGTTAATGGCGCTCATTACCGTGAGTTTCACCCAAACGGCTCGCCAAAGCGCGCGGCAGAGCGGCATCGCGGAAACTCAAATCGAAACCGGGGTGGGACTCGAACTTTTGCGCTCCGACCTGGAGAGTGCGGGGTTCGGGCTGCCTTGGGGTCCTGATGATGCCACCTTCCCGGGATATGGGGAACCAGGTCCCTTGGGCGGCGTTGGCGTGCCAAGTGCTCTCAACGGCGTGGATCTGTCCGCCGATAGCCAAAACACCGCGGATTATCTGGTCATCCGGGCAACCAGCGTGATTCGAGACCCGGCCGGTCAGAGATGGGGCTGGTTAGGGTTTGACGCCAGCGGCACGCTCCGCATAGACTCTTTAAGCAGGGAACCACTTGATAATGATTGGGTCATCGCTTTGCGCACCAACATTTCCGCGGCAAATACCCGCAGCCTGGAAACGGATGTCAGCGGCGTATTTGGGTTCCATGCAAATGCCGCAAATCTGGAAGCTATCGCTCCTGCCCCCACTATCAACGATCCAGATGGGGAACGATTGCTTCTGTATGCAATTGCTGACAAAACCACAGCCGCCATCTCCAGACCGTTCAACCGGATAGACTATTACATCCAACCGGGCGGCGAGGTTCCATCGCGTTGCGCGCCCGGCACCCGTACTCTTTCGCAACGACAGCTCAATCAGACTGATGGCAATTTTAGCTCTCCCCAGCCGGTGGTTGATTGCGTGGCGGATTTTCAGGTGGTCTTCTTTCTGGACACCGATGAGGACGGAGGATGGGACCAACGCGTGAACGCCAACGGGTTAGCCGGCTTGAATGCCGCGCAAATCAGGAATCGAGTGAAAGAGGTCCGCTGCTTTATCCTCCTCCATGAAGGAGGAGAAGACCGTTCCTACACCCACCCGACCGCAAATGTCAATGTTGGAGTAACGGATGCCAATGGCAATTTAGAAATAGCGGATGACGGGAGCGGTCCATTGGGGCGGCAATTTAATCTAGCCGCGAGCATTGGCCCCAATTGGGCGAATTACCGTTGGAAGGTGGTCAACCTGACCGTCAACCTGAAAAATTTAAGATAATCCTCTTCTGCGAGGAGGCTGCCATGCGTTTTACAGGCAAGATGGGCAAACCCCTGAACAATCAAGACGGCATAGCCCTGGTGACCGCGCTGATGCTGGGCATGTTCGGCATGTTGATGGTGGCGGCGCTCTTGTTCATGGTCAATACCGGAACCTGGACGAGCGGTTCCCAAGCGCGGCGACAAACAGCCCTGGCAGCAGCCCATGGGGCCAATAACTTTTTTGCCAAAGAAGTGCTTCAACGGGGCATAGAGGGAACCAGCCTGAGCGCCATGGGCGCCTACAACGGGATGTTGAGCCCCGTCGATGCCGCTGCTTTCGCCACAAAGCTGGACATGACGGGGCGAAGCGGCGATGCGACAGGCTATCCCAACAATCCGGTGGATGCCGTCATAACATTCACATCGCCGACCGGCGGGCCTGATATCATAGTTAACGCAACCCTGACCAGCACCAAGAGAGGCAACAGCGGAGCATCGTCCGACCTTTTAATGACCGGCGGCGTAGTCGCCAATGATGCCGGCACCGTAACGCCGCAACATTTCCCCTTTCTGTATCAAATCCGGGTTGACGGGCAACGTGCCGCCGGTCCGTTGCAGCGCGTCGAACGGGCGCGACTCAATTCGCTGTATATGTATTGATCCCCGGCAGGCTCGACTCATCCCCCTGGAACCGGTCCGCCATACAAGCGGGGCGGTTTGATGAGGTAGTAAAACGATCGGCCAAGAGTTGAACCCGCCTCCGGGATGGGCCGAGGGTCTAGACCGGCAGGTGGGTTTCGCGTTTATGGGTCCGTGTGCGCCTTTCATTTATGAGAGTGAGTGCTTTCATCATTTTTCCTGATCGCTTCCAAGGGTTTTTTTCTTGACTTCCGATGCTCTTCTGAATAAATAACGAAAAAGACTGAATGCTGGTTCAGTCTTTGCGTGTAGGACCAAAAACCGGCCATCTGCCCGGAATTAAAGCAGGCTAACTGTTCTCACAAAGAATACAACCAGAGAGGAAAAAAAGTATGAGTTCAAAATTGGTAGCGCCCCATGGTGGAAAAGGTCTTGTTTGCGCCTTGCTTGAAGGTGCGGCTCGTGAAGCAGAACTGAAGAAAGCCGCTGGGTTGAAGCAGATTGAAGTTTCCGATCGCGCCAAGGGCGACCTGATTATGATGGGCATTGGCGGCTTTTCCCCGTTGAGCGGTTTCATGACCAAGGCCGACTGGAAGGGCGTCTGTGAGAATTTCCAAATGGCGGATGGCACCTTCTGGCCCGTGCCGATCACCTTGGATGTCTCCGCAGCCGATGCCGGCGGCATCAACATCGGCGATGAAATTGCTCTGGTCAACAAAGGCGTGACCTATGCGACCATGAAGGTCACCGAGAAATTCGAAATGACCGAAGCCGACAAGCGGTGGGAATGCGAGAAGGTTTTCAAGGGTCAAGGCGAAGAGTCGGCAGACGATAAGTTCTGGGAAATCGCACCCAAGGATCATCCTGGCGTTATCATGGTTTTTGCCCAAAAAGAGTTCAACCTGGCAGGTCCGGTCAAGGTTCTGTCCGAGGGCGAGTATCCGAAAGAATATCCTGGCATCTATTTGAAGCCTGCCGAAGTTCGCGCTATGTTTGACGAGCGTGGATGGGCCAACGTTGCCGCTCTGCAGCTGCGCAACCCGATGCATCGTTCCCACGAATTCCTGGCCAAGATCGCGATCGAAGTGTGTGATGGCGTACTGATTCACAGCTTGATCGGTAACCTCAAGCCCGGCGACATCCCCGCTCACACCCGCATTGAGGCCATCAAGATTCTGATCGACCATTATTTCGTCAAAGAGAACGTCATCAATGCCGGTTATCCGCTGGATATGCGTTATGCCGGTCCGCGCGAAGGCCTGCTCCACGCTACCTTCCGTCAGAACTATGGCGTTAACAACATGCTGATCGGCCGCGACCACGCCGGTGTTGGCGACTTCTACGGTCTGTTCGAGGCCCAGCAGATTTTTGATCGCATTCCGAATACCGGCAATCCGGCCAAAGACCTGCTCTGCAAGCCGATGAAGATTGACTGGACCTTCTATTGCCATAAGTGCGATGGTATGGCTTCTCTCCGCACCTGCCCACACACCAAGGACGATCGCGTCATCCTCTCCGGCACCAAACTGCGCAAGGCCCTGTCCGAAGGGCAGCCTGTTGTTGACCACTTCGGTCGCGAGGAGGTTCTTGCTCTGCTGCGCAAGTATTATGCAGGCTTGACCGAGAAGGTCGAGGTCAAGATGCAGAGTTTTGCAGCCGGAACCAAGATGTAATCTATTTCAGTAGTACCTGAAATCTTCTGTGCAAGGAGATGTCGCGCCACGCGGCATCTCCTTTTTTATTGCAAACCAATACATGGTGCGGTAGGGGGGCATGTGATTCGCGTTGATTGCGGCAAAGAACACGGTGGGGAGACGATGGAACAAACGATTCAGGTCGGCTTGGGTGAACGGAGCTATCCGGTTGTGATCGGCGCGACCATTTTCCGGCGCATCGGGACCAAGCTGCAGACCATGGGGCTTGCCAAACGATATGCCGTTATCGGCGATGATCGAGTGGCATCGCTGTATGGCCAACAACTCCTGGAAGTGCTGCATGGCGCCGGTCTTGCCTGCGAGTTGATCACCTTTCCGCACGGAGAAGCAAGCAAACGGCTCGACACCATTGAACAGCTGGCGAGCCGTCTGGCCGAACTGGGTTTTGACCGCAAGGACGGCCTGGTTGCTTTGGGGGGCGGCGTGACCGGCGACATGACCGGATTTCTGGCCTCCATCTACATGCGCGGCATCCCTTTCGTCCAGATACCGACCAGCTTGTTGGCGCAGGTGGACAGTTCCGTTGGCGGCAAAACCGGAGTCGATCTGCCCCAAGGCAAAAATTTGATCGGCGCCTTTTACCAGCCGAAGGCTGTATTTATTGACACCGAGGTGCTGCAAACCCTGCCGCGGAACGAATTCCTCGGCGGGATGGCCGAGGTCATCAAATACGGAGCCTCGATTGATGCGGATTTTTTTTCCTGGCTCAGCCAAAAACAAGTTGCCATTCTCGGACTCGATCCCCCTGCGATCGCGGCGATGATCCGGCGCTGCTGTGAATTGAAAGCCAAAGTGGTGGAGCAGGATGAACGGGAAGGGGGGCTGCGCCGCATCCTGAACTTTGGTCATACCATTGGTCACGCGGTTGAGGCGGCTTCGGGATACCGGCTGAACCATGGGTTCGCAGTCGCCATCGGCATGCGGGCCGTGGCTGAACTGGCCGTGCGCATCGGCATAGCCGATTCGTCGGTTGTTGCTGAGATTGTTCAATTGTTGCGGGCGTATCACTTGCCGACCGATATCCCGCCTGAATTTGACCGCGCCGCCTTGCGGGCCTATTTGAGCGTTGACAAAAAAACCGTTGGCGGCCGCATTTGTTTTGTATTACCCGAAAGAATCGGCAAGGTTCGCATTGCCGATCAGGTCGGGGAGGCGGACATTGCGGCGGTGCTGGGAGCGTAAGAGCGGGGCTCCCCGTTGACTTTCATTGCTGCATCGGGTTATCCTGCCCGATGCCATTGGTCCGCCGGTCCATTGCCTGCTCTCATAGTTCGATGCCGTGGAGCTTCATTTTTTCCCATAGATTCTTCCGGCTGATTCCCAACTGGCCGGCCGCCTTGGTCCGGTTGCCGCCGCAATGGGCCAGGGCATTGATGAGGCATTGTTTTTCGGCGCTGGCGATGGCCACGCTGAGCGGCATAGCGGCAGTCTGGTTGACCTCTGTCCGTAAGGCATGCAAATCGGCGGGAAGATCGCTGCGAGTGATCTTCGGACCCGGCGACAGCACTGAAACCCGTTCGATAATATTTTTCAGCTCCCGGACATTGCCCGGAAAGTCATACCGTACCAGGATCTGCATGGCTTCATGGGAGAGCGACAGGTCCATGCCTCGTTTTCGGCCGAATCCTTGCAAAAAATGGGCGACCAGCAGTGGAATGTCCTCGGTCCGCTCCCGCAGGGGGGGCAGGTGCAGGGGGATGACGCTTAATCGGTAGAGCAGGTCGCGACGGAACCGTCCCGCTTCGGCTTCCTCCTTCAGGTTCTTGGCTGTTGAGCAAAGCAGCCGCACATCGACGCGGATGGTTCTCGTGCCGCCCAACCGTTCGAATTCTCCCTCCTCCAGCACCCGCAGCAGTTTTGCCTGTAAGCCCAGCGGCAAATCGCCGATTTCATCCAGCAGCAAGGTGCCGCCGTCGGCCAGCTCGAAACGCCCGAGTTTTTTGGCATGCGCTCCGGTAAAGGCGCCTTTCTCATGTCCGAAAAATTCCGATTCCAGCAGGCCTTCAGGAATGGCGGCGCAGTTGATGCGAATATAGGGTTTGTCGGCCCGGTGGCTGGTCCGGTGCAGGGCATTGGCCGCCAACTCCTTGCCGGTTCCCGATTCGCCGCTGATGAGCACGGTGGAGTCGGTCGGCCCGATCTGGTTGATCAGGGAAAATATGTTGCGGATTGTCGCGCTGTTACCGATCATGTCCGGATATTCCTGGTTGCAGCGGTCCTCCAGCGAGGCGCAGCGGGCCCGGACGGTCTGCATCTCGAAAATGCGGTTGATGCGAATGATTAAATCATCCATTTCAAAGGGCTTGAGAATATAATCGGCAGCGCCATGCCGCAGGCAGGCAATGGCATCTTCCACCGAACCGTAGGCGGTCATCAGAAAGATATCGCTGAACGGCGAATGCTTGCGGGCCCGTTCCAGCAATTCCATGCCTCCCATGCCCGGCATGCGGATATCGGAGAAAATCAGGTGATAGTGTTTCTGATCCAACCGGTTCAACGCATCATGGCCGTTGACCGCCACATCGACCTGCCATTTTTCTCGCCGTAGGCGGTCGCGCACGGTAATGCGCATGATTTCGTCGTCTTCAACCAGCAGGATCTGTTTCATCAAAAAGCGCGGGAAACCCCTGATTTCAATCAGGGGAGGGATAGCGCACATCCCGCTTTCCTCCTGTGGTAGTTGCTATCCTTGTTAAATACCCATAACCATCGCCGCGTTGAATCAACCGGCAATGACGGTGAGATATGCCTTGCGCCACTCCCTGCGGCGTCTGAATGTTG
>Ga0123354_10003274_pt1 | contig 22257 bp, 16 predicted proteins | sample TergutLab28metaG_2_FD_97872 | JGI IMG/M metagenome (GOLD analysis project Ga0123354, IMG submission 97872) | Labiotermes labralis P4 segment gut microbial communities from Petit-Saut dam, French Guiana - Lab288 P4 | ecosystem: Host-associated > Arthropoda: Insects > Digestive system > Gut ... | reverse complement strand
GAGTGGACCCCGTTCCAGACCCACTACTACTCAGAAAATCTGGTAGCGCCGGGGATCGAACCCGGGACCTCTGTATCTGTAGCCAGAAACTCTGACCACTAGACCACAGAGGCGGTCAATAACCAGATTTAACTTAATCTTATTTATCGGTGCAAGGTGCCGATTGAGCTGAGACATTTCGCATATGAGCTAAACCTGGTGAACTATACCTTGTAGGGAAGAGTGGCCTAAAGGACATACTACAAAAGTAAATAGGCCTAGGTGTAATGCTGCAGCACTGACCTCTGCATGTAATATACCTAGCAGCTACCCGTATGTTTAGCAACACCGTACATTCTTCTCCATATTACTGAGTTTTCGAATACAGAGTTGAAAACATAGACTTTCGTCGTAATGAACAACGTATTACGAACAGATTAACTCAACATATGTAACAGTATAACAATGAAAGCAACACCTTCCTGTTAATAACAGAGTAAAAGTACTTTCAAATAATCGAGTACAAGGTACAATAAAAGATACTCTTTTCACAATAAATTCCGAAAGCGTGCAATCGAGCATTAAGATATAAATATAGAAATGACGATGGACACTATTCCGTGCTCTTACGTCAAAGTCTAACTGACACATGATAAGACACTGTATCCAGATGGCTGCGCTTGTTTGCCGAACCATGATCTACGCACACAAGGAACACTGAAATAGTTAACACTAATTATCACGTACCTCCAAAGTTTTCGCTGATATCTGCTTCAATAAACGGAGCACAAACTTCACAACGCCCTTGTTGATAAACCATACGAAACACACCATAAAATACACTTTTGCACACAACACGACAAAATCGCGCTCTGAAGACACGCCATTTTGACTGATCTTGTGTACCAACGTGTCGAACCTAAAGTCACGAAGTTTACAATCGTTGACGACTACTTAGCTTCTACGGTCAATGATTTCTCCATACTCTACTCCTTAGCATCAACTTTCTTGTGACATTGCCTCATTTACTTGCCTAAAACGAATTCCTGAAAAGACAGGAGTATAATTTTGGTAAATTAAGCCATTCACCTATTTCAGAACGTTAAATCTAATAATTTTGTAAGTTCACCCTGCACTTCTAGGTATATTTTTTAAACACGTCACCGTCAAGTGTTTATGTACACTAATTAAGTTCCAATTATTCACCCAATTGGAATGTTAAGAACCGTAGCCATATTGATGTTTTACAGTTTCTATACGAGAAACTATATTGACTATATGGATTTTAATTTCATTTCCATCATACAGGTTAACAGGACGGACATATTTGTATTGAGAACAGGTCATTAATGTACCCTCTACGGTATTCGGTTCATAGTTTCACAAGGATCTATCTATGAATGTTAAATTAATCTTAGAAGTAGCGAACAAACCGCGAGCTCGTAAACTGATTTTCGAGGATGGTAGGGGCTACACTGATTTTCAGAATTCTAAATACGTAATTCAGTACTTGGCCTTTTCAACAAATTAAATAAATGCATCTTAGCGTCCATTTTCTAAAAAAGAACTTTCTTATTAGTGGAGCTACAAGACGTAATAAAAATAATTCTTTCTGACGTTAAATATGAAATTATATTCACATTAAGGGTGTCTGCAATTACTACAAACCCTCCCACTGTTTCTGACAGGTAAATATGAGATGATTATATGAGATGTGGTATAAAAAAAGGAAAGGATTATTATTAAAGTAAAGTAGGTCATAAAGACAATAAATCCGCAGCGCTGTAAACACGTAACGTCAGCGGTGATAGACTGGTACAAGATCAGTTACACAATACACATTTAAAAAATCAGCCTAGAAAGACTAATAAGGTACTGTTATTATTTTGAGTACTGTTCCTTTACACACCACAGTTTTATTACATCATCATCATCATCATCGTCATCATCTCCACCACCTTTGTTTACTGATACTGCCGTTTTAACGAAGCTTTAATTATTGAATGAAGATTTTTCACTTGATGGTCCCAACAGGACGAAAAGCATGTATGGATTTTGAAGGAGGCTCTTATGATCTGTTCGAAGGTGCTTTCCGGAAATTCATTTGGACAGAATGATTGAACACGTCAAATTGTCCTTCATTTCTTTGTCCTATCCTCGACGAAATGAAGTCCTGGACTGTAGTATTTGATTTGTGTTCTTTCATTCTGGTTTAGTCTACTCTCGGTACAATGGTACCAGTATCGCAGACTATGTAGTTGTCGAGTGGAAGATTGATGACTGTTGAACAGGAGAGTAATATTCTCAAGAAAACCGCCGTTGCAGAATAGGATATTATCCTGACAGCTGCCATAAGGAACTGAGTGAAACCATGCAAACTTCAGTGAGGATAGTCGGTGCCCGGCCAAGATTCGAAACGGGCATTTCCACGAATACAAATTTAGAGTGTTCCCATTACACTAAGCTCCGTGGCTTTTGTGCGTTCATGTACGTACCACAGAGGAAACACAACTTAACGTAGAGCCGTATGTGGACTAAGCCATCTGAACTACAATAGAACAGCCTGTTTCTAACCTCCCTTCTCCAAAGTCCTTACTCCAGGAAATTTACCACCACAGTGTCTCTGACCTTACTTTCCCGAAACTCGTTAAAGGTGAAAAGTTAAAATTGTCCCTGTCCACACCACGAAGGCATATAAGGTGAGCAGGGCTACAGATCCACTCATTATTTACTTCGGCACTGGGTAGAGGTTAGCGGCCAACTTCACGCTTCGGCCGTTTTACCCGAGGTGAAAGAGCACCGACACACATTGAATAGAGGACTGGGTGGGCGTCAGAGCCGGTCTGGACTGTCTTGGACAAAATAAAATCACTTGTCCCTACCGGTATTCGAAACTCGTCATCTCGATCTATCAGCCATGTGAACGTGAAGTTCATCTTCATCATATCACAGGCAGTTTCAGTTTGCGTAATCAGAAATTGATGTGACGTGCGACGCGGCTGCACGTTGTACTTAGCCTCCGGTATGCTCTCGAAATGACCGAGTTCTTATGTGTCTATCATCATCAGTGGCGTACCGAACGGGGGTGTTCAAACCCCCCCCCCCGAAATTCCAAAAGCCCTCCAAAATCGTGCCAAACTCAACCCGATTGTGAAAATTGTTAAAAATTGCTGAATTTAGGAAGCCAACACACCAAGATGTTCGGAAAAAAGGCAGTAAAATTATAAAACTCCCTAGGTTCGCAATTGTTTTACATTAGCAAAGACAAATAAATGGGTTGTCATTATAAAGAGTCTTAAAGTACCAAAAATTAAGAAAATTTTACTATATGGGATGAAATTTCTTGTACCAAATTACAGCGGCCTCCAGAACCCCTGACTAGGGGACTACCGCCCCCAGATCCCCGTTCTCTCTGTCCTCAACTGAATTTGTTGACGCCCCCCCCCGAACAAAATTCCTGGATACGCCACTGATCACCATCCTCGATTTAATTACTGCAGCAGTCCTTTTCTTCAAAGGCGCCTACAGGACCATGCAGCAGGCGACATCTCATGTGCGTTCCTCATTCTCTTTAAAATTATTTCGCAGGGATCCTTAGACGAAGAATCGGTCCCTCGCCAGGCCTGTTCCTACACGCGGCTTTAGCAGCATTTTGCCGTTCTTACTTTCAGTGGATTCGATCACAAGAAGAATGGAGACCAAGGATCTGATACCAGTGGCCTTGGGAACAGTCTTCTCTTTTGGCGAACTTGAGGTAGGAAAGCTGCTGACAGCCAGGCAAGTTACATATATTGTATAAATAAGCCTCTTTTCTTCTCTGTAGGTTTCGGCAGGATTTTAGTTTGAGAAAATAAGCTTAACTATTAAAAAGCACGATGTTAGCACCTAGACAACGGTGTGAAACGGGACACTTCCTTATTGTAGACCTACTGTACGTGCCGCTCGTTTGTTCCATGGTTTCTCTTACATACCCTGAAATATAAGAACCTATCTGATCAATATTCTTGTTTCTCGAAGAGACACAGGGTTCGATTTATCTTTTCATGGTCTTGGTATTCTTTTTATCCGGATTCTTTTGTTACTAACGCTGCTACCTTTTATTTTCATTCATTGTGACCACCTGTGACACAAGTTTCATGCCTAGATGTAGGTTAATTTAGCTATAAATTATTCGACTTGCCAAGATAAATTCAGGAATCAGTCGCTAAAAATGTCAGCTGAGTCATCTGAGATGACATTAGCCACGAGTCTCACTTGAAGACACAGATATCCCATTCAGCACCGAAACAAAATTCCTGGGGGTATACATATACGAAAATGTGAAATGGACTGCCCACATTAAAAATCTAAGCTCAAAGTTAAATACTAACCTCTATATGATAAATTCATTAACGAGTATAACGAACGCACACGTCCTAAGGACTATGTATTTCGCATGCTTCCACGCCCACCTGAGATATGGGGTGAGTCTTTGGGGGAGGCGACCCCGAAAGTAAAAAAAATCTTCCGACTGCAAGAGAGAGCAGTAAGAATATTAAGTAGAGTGGACCAACACGTCTCATGCAGAAACCTCTTCAAAGAGCTCAACATATTCACCCTACCTAGCTTATACATAAGAGAATTTGTGTGCAAGGCAAGAATAAATTGGGGACAGATGAAACAAAACGAAGAAATACATGACCACAGCACACGACAAAAATCGGACTTCCACACACAGTACTGCAGGACTACTCTATTGAAAAATAACTATGAAAACGTGGGTATAAAACTGTTCAACAAACTACCAAACGAATTAAAGAAAATAGGTAAACCTCAAGAATTTAAAAGAAGACTTCAGACATTCCTGAGGCAACATGTCTTCTATTCGGTAGACGAATACATGGCCTTGTAAGTCCCTACAACCTACTGGTTGACCATCTCAAGGCGTCAGTAAAGGCAAAGTAATCCATGAGCGGGAGAAAAGGTAACAACAAATGAAAAGCGACATCCAAATTGGAAGGGACTAGATCCAACGGACAACCGTAAAAACGGGGACCCACACTTAACCCCAAAGAACCAAACAAGGCTATATCCTGACATGCAACAATCATGTAACTATAAGATTGTAACCTGCACCCAAACAATGCAAGATTGATGCTACTGTAATATTCCGAATACAATAATGTACCAACTAGGTAGCACTAATAATGTATATTCGATTATAATATGATAACTACAATGACGTATCCAACATCATTTATAATGATTAATGGGATGAAAATAAATTGATTGATTGATTTATTGATGCTTAAATCGCTCTCTCAGGATTTCTACGACTCATTTGACACTCCGCCACCTCAACATTTACTGTAGCATCTTTAACAATTCAAGAATTAATGAGAAGCCCACATTTTTCAATGGTTTGCATTGAGTAATAGGAGTAGGCCTACACACGAAATGTAAGTTATCTGATTACATAGTCATAATATACCATTCTGTAATTACTTTTACAGCACCCAAGGAATATTTGAAATGCTTCCACATTCCTAATAGAGGACAGAGAAGCAAAGATGCTTTGCTTCTGTCCTGTCTTGTCACATTGCTGTTATTTTCAATTTTCCTGAAAAAGTGGCAAAAGAAAGGATGCATATTCCTCCAATATCTGTTATCATACAAAACATAAGACTCTGTACTGAAAGATGTTACTGTTGTTATCACCTCACAGGTTTGCATATTCACTAAGATAGTATTATTTACTGCAAGAAACTTAAAGTTTTGAAGTAGAAATGATTTCACAAGGCACGATGTACATGTATCTGTAATTCGGGAACAAACAGATAGAAGGATGAACTGCAGTACGAAGCTTATTAATGGAGTTCTAAGAAAAAGGAACATTATCTCTATACAATCCTAACAATACAGAATGTGGTAGACAGGGTCATATAGGCAATTTCGTCACTCAACTAGCTTACATTACTGACTAGTCTATGGGTTAGATGACTGAGGAATTTTTGGTTCCATTCCCAGCAGGAGGACGAGTTTTACCTCCTCCAAAGTATCCATGACAATTCAAAGGCAACCAAGCCTCCCAATCAGTGTGTACTGGAAGCTTTTACCCCATGAGTAAAGTGGTCAGGACTTGAAACTGATCACTTGCCTCCATCTTATGCTGAGGTTAAGAATACCTCCAAGCTCCCCCCCCCCTCCCCCATATACCTTCATAGCCTGTACAGGGACACCTTACCTTCACTTTCACTTTTAACAAATATGAATGAAAATCAGAACATTGGAGGTAAAGTCTCAAAAACTGTACTGATGAAGGGCTGTCTTATAAGGTGTTTCACAGTCAGAATCGTAAGTTGTGTAGTACATTCGTGACATACCTAGATTAATAGTATTCTCTTAACATGTTTCATGTATCACGTAAGAATTAAGTAATATTAGGTTATGTTTGTCGGTCTGTCAGCAAGTTTACTCTTTGAAACTATTCAACAAATTTCAATAAAGTATGGTATATTTGATCTACTTCAGAAATAGCGGCCCATACCAGTTCAATATAATATTGACTTTAGATGAAACTCACATAGAACTTCATAACATTTTAAGTAAGTAATCAAACACAAAACTGGTAATGTAAACTATAGATCTCATGAATGTTTGTAATTTTCACTTGCAACGCATTTTGATGTGAAAAAAATTAAGTAACATACAAGAAGTGTAATTTGTGTCCCTGTGAAGTGCAATACCTGCACTGTTAATACGCCACCTATATTTTCAGCTTCCTATGACTAGGAACGGTTTACATCTATGGTGGTGATCAGCTGTATAATCAATAAATACAGTGGTTAAAATTAAAGTAATGGAAAAGAACCTGTTGAAAGCCAAAGATATAAATATTTTGGGGGTGGTGTGACCAATTAAAAAAATCTTGTATATGAATTAATTCTCTGTAAAGAGCAATGTCCTCATTCAGAAGCTGACAGCTGCCCTGTCAGTCATGAGTTTCCCTATTTTTTTTTAATCTTGATGTTTAACTGTTTGCAAGAGCCAGCCATTGGTACCTAACCTTAACCAGATATACCCAGTCATATGCATGTAAAATATAGCATATAAAAGTTGGAACTTAAATGGATCTTCAGATAATTTCATCGCAATTTTAGAAAAGTATTTATGTTTTATACAGCCTTAGTTTCATGTGATTATATATTTTTCAACAGTTGGTTTTGCTGAACAGATTTTTTATATTAATTATGTCATTATGTTAGAATATTTTATACTTCAATGAGGACAAGTATGTTATATAAATGACAAACCATATTTTAAAAGTATTTCCAATGAACATTCTGTATTTTAGTTGGTTATTAAAGACCTGTTGGAACATTAGCATTTATCTTTAAGTTACAGCCCATACAAAGGTCCATGATGGGTTGACGGCTGCAGTTCTAACATTACTTTGGTGTACATGGAAGTTAAAGAATTAATCTGTATTGGAGATATTAAATGTGCTGTGCAATCCAGGAATTTAATAGTGTAAGGTAAATGAATGTTAAAGTTTAAGGTTAGTAAAAGTACCAGGCAATTAACAGGACTTTTCTTTTATGTATTTTTGTTCTTCTATTTGTTTAGTCTGTATATTAATTCCTAAATAGTACTAGTACATGTGTGAGATCAAGTTTGTAGAGTTAATTTTAAATATAGACTTTTTTATTTTAAATTTAAATTTTATTTTTATCATCATAATCATCAATGTCATCATCATCATCACCATCATCATAATCATCTCAGAGCATTTAAGATATATCTTCCGTACCTGCACTTTAACATGAATAAAAACAATTCTTTCATATGAACTTTATAAGTCAGTACCCAATACATGACTGTGATTATAAATGTTAGGACAATTCATTCTGTGAAACACAAACATCTGGCACAAAGACATGATTATGTGGCAATTACTTATTTTGCTATTCCAGCAGAATGAGAAGTTGGAAAATCATGAAACATTGTACAAAATTAAGAAGACAACTAAGATGATATAACATCAGAAGTACTTTTTTGAGTACAAGGGCATCCTCAATGTAAACCAGTAATTGTACACTTCATTAAAATGATGACACAGTTGCAGTTACATTTCAAAGTTTGTAAATGATTTAAACCCTCCCATAAGCCTACACACACACACACACACACACACACACATGTGTATATATGTGTGTGTGTGTGTGTGTGTGTGCACGCGCATGTGTGTGTGTGTGTGTGTCAAGACGAGTGTACTGGACATAGTAGGAATGTTAATGCTAACTTACGCTCCTATGCACACACACTTAACATTTACTTGATTTTAAGTTAACCATCATATACTGCTGCTATCACTGGTTATTAAGAGAAACAAATTTACGATGTGATATGCTTTGAATTTCACAGTTGTGAAATAAAAAACCCTGTCATCTATCCACATTGGTCTACTGGCACTAGTTATGGAGCTTTAAAGATTGTTTTCCACTTGTAGTAACCTGAAATTGTCAGGTAATATATTAATCATGTTAAGTTAAATGTGTTGTGAAACAAATTTTATTGTTTAATGAAATTATAAACATTTGAGGGGAAAAATAAAATTCACTCCAGACAGTCTTACTCATAGCACAAGGTATTACTAAACAGTGAGTTAGTAAAAGACCATTTAAACCAGAGAAACCAGTCATAATGAGTTGTCTTCAAAATTTGAAGATACTCTCACCACCATATTTTAGTATTCACGCTTATTATGTGTAGTGTGGTCCTTATAGTGACTGGGCTAAAGACTAGATGACCAACAAATTACAGTGTGATTCTGAGCAAGCCTAGAAATTTTTTGTATCTTCATAGCATCCAGACTGGCTTTGGGGCCCACCCAGCTTCCTCATGATTTGGTACTGAAAGCTCTATCCTGGGGGTTTAAGCTGACCACTCATTCTCATATTGCACCATGGTTAAGAATGTGTGGAACCTAACTCCACTTCCCCATTTACCTTCATGATATGCTGTCCAATTAAGCATACAGACAACTTTCCCTTTATTTGGTGGTCATCTGGCAGTGATTTTAATCAGAAGTTCTTTTATAAATCACACTAAATTTTCTCTAAAACATAGATGTGATCCTGTCCTTAACTGTTTCGTATTATGATCCTGTATGCTTCTAAGATTTTTATGAAGCAATGCGGCATCTTGCACCAAACTGTAAACTCCAGCCGCTGAAAAGAAAGAAATGAAATAATAAACAAAGATGATGATGATGGCTACTACTATGAAGATGACTACTACAGTGATGGTGGTGGTGGTGATGATGATGTAGCACTGATTGAATCGTGTCTCACATAAGAATTAACTTAATTATAAATAAAATCTGGCATAATGTGATAAATTAATGACACTTTACTCATTTACAGTCGCTGTGAGCATTTGATATAATAATTACTATATTACATTGTTTTTTGAGCGACCCGTCTTGCCCTTATTATTACAATTATTCGGTTATTACAGATTTATTTATGTAACAATCAGGGGTATCAATGTGCTACAAAGGAACAGAGCTGTGTGGACTGGAAAGTGCCATGGAATTGAAAGTGAGAGGAGAGTTTAAAGCAAACTGAAAAGAATTCCTCAGTATATGGTTCATAAGGAACAAAGAGGTCTGACTGCTAAAGTTCTCATAAGTGCTGTTGACAACAGTGATTGTGCTCTAGCTAAAGTAAAGTTGATACTGCTTTTTAATTCTTTTGCCCCCAGAGAATTTACTTCTAGGCAGGTAGCAGACATCAACACATTCACATATGACCATGTGCTCACTTAACAGAAAAAATTAACATACACAATTAAACATAATCAGTTTGTAGACAGCATGTCATATTTATACATATTTAATAACATTAAAGACTAAGAGCTACTTCCATTTTGGACAGAGAGGTTCTAAACACAATATTAGAGCAGCCATCCAGCTACCTGCCAAATCAATGAGTGGAAAGAACATGTAGGTCTGTAAGTCACAGTATCAACTCCACTTGAAATGAACTTCACCTGCTACATGACCTATACCACTGGATTCACGAAGAGTAACATTCGTTTTTAGTGTATAGGGTTTAGTTCTGGCATTTTTTAATCCAATAAATACAACATACAAAACAAATTACAGGCTTGTTTTTCTGTTTTTCTTGTTTTGGCTGCTCTACAAGACACATACAAGACAACACACCATGGTTGTTAATGTTTGGCTACCTACATTTTTAATTTCTTACATCATAATTGTAATTATTTTATTTTGGGGGAAGTGCAGTTGAATATATAAATAATGGCAGAATTACTCTGCAGCACACGAGTTCACGTATCTTCTTGTATGTGCACCATAAGGCACCATCTATTATAAGGAAACATAAACACATTACATACATATTTCAAGAAAGAATGAAATCTTTCCCATGAAGAGTACTTAAATATATTCTCAAACTACGTACTGTGGTTGATAAAATTGCAAATATATTACAGCTGGATTTTATGTTTATTTTTGGCACTATTTTAATGCTGCCATATAAATTCACAATACAGACATGTGATGGCCTATTCCATATGATAACACATACGGAATATGCCATCACATGCTTATGTTGTAAATGTGCATTGAAGTATTTAAACAGTACATTTTTAACATATGTGCTTTTATTATCTACCAGCATTTTTGCTTAAGGAAAGAAATGAGAAAGGATATATTAATATTACAAAATAAGATGTACAAAAATGACGTTGGAATTATGCATTGTATCATAAATAAATTTATGTTGTGATCTGCAGACTGCACGTCATTTACATATTCAACTGTTTAACTTTTCCAAACCTCCCAAAGTTCTTGACCTGACATTTCCTTGTTACAAAACAAAAATCATTCACCATGACTGTTTTACCTGTGAATGCACTAAGCATTCATGCATAAAGAAACCTTCGGGAATAACCTTCTCCAGAAACTCTCAACTAAACAGCTATAAAATAAGAGCCCATGGAGAGACAATAGTTAGTTGTTCCAACCACATTCTTAGACTATCAACTATTAAAAAATAAATTCTCCTGTGGCTTAGCCATTACCAAACTCTTCAACTATGGCACACCGGTGGCATTACCACATGCAAAGCACATTGCAAATGCTGCTGATTCTGTTTGATCAATATGGTTATGGTTGTAAAGAACTGTATCAAAAATGCCTCTAAAAGGCATGCTATTATACCTGAAAATTTTAATCACTAATTCATGAATGTGGTACTATTATTCAGCATGTTTCAACACTTTATGAGGGACTACTATGGGAACTTACAATGTGTATGCCAAAGAATTTAAACCAATTTGTAACATCATTACCAAAGGTGATGGGAAGGATGTAGGATCACACTGCCACCGGTGACCTGTTTAAAAAACATTCTCTGGTAGCAATAGATACTTTGTCAAGTAGTGTGATACTATGCAGGTTCAATTGATGCTGCTCCACAGTACTCATCCTGATTGCTTTCTACAGTAGTGTTGCTCAACTTCGTTAGGTGTATTAAAATTAACAATGTAACTAACAAACCTGCACAAAATTGTACATCATCAAAACTATTAAACGGTCTCTACTGTGGTAATTTGATAACTTATGTGCATAAATATCATACATACTTCAGGGTTACAGTGACATTCCCATACACCCAGCCAAACATTACGTATCTGTGCAGGATTCATACTTGCAGCCACACAACACATCTGCACTGTCTTCCAACTGCATACGACTGCATACATTTGATACACCTGTGGATGCATATGCAGTTGCAAGCTCACACCAAATCAGTCACTTGTGCTTTTCATAAATATTTACATTTCTAGTTTCGGCTAAAGTTACTGCAAATTCCTGCCCAACTTAGGACTTGATTCTGTCCTCACAATGCCCCAGCATGGGGATTTTCTTAGAACTTAGCACCACTAACAGAACATGATGCGCTCATGTAATGCACTCGCTTAGAAAAAGGGAGAAAATAACTGGAAGTGTGCATTTCCTTTCTGACTTTCTGTGTACAGGTATGGTCTGCAATTTGTATGATATAATGCACCAACAGATTGGTTGGAGTCAAAATAACTGGCTTCTAGAAGTTCATATATAATCCCTTTCATTATTAATTAATATTATTTTTATTATTATTAATATTAATATTATTATTAGTAGTTGTAGTAATAGTAATAGTAGTAGTATTAGTATTATATTTTTAGTTCATTAGTGTTGAAATTCATCACACTTATCCATGTAGATAAACAGACTTGAGTCATGTTTTAAAATAATTTTTTGTGTTTTAGAGTAAAGCACCCCTTCCTAGGCAACTTACAACAATTGGAAAACTATCCAAACACTCTTGTTGATCCACTTAACAACATGTTCACACACTTGCATGCCCTTAAAACACACACTACTCAATAAAACTAGCATTCAAAAATGTTTACTGAGGTGTTGATACATTACATGGTCAAGCATTGGAAAGTGCCAAATAAAATGTGTTTTCATTTATCAAAACATTTCTATTTATTTAATTCCTTTAAACTGAAAAAAAGTAACGAACTTCCTTGAGGTGTAAAGGCCTCTGTGTTATGGTCTTAACTAATCCAGCTTTATAAAAGCTCTGTAGGAAAATGTTTCTCTTCCACCATTAACCAGCAGTATCTTACTCGAGTATATTAATTTCATTGCCATTGAAAAAATTAAATAAAACTACACGTATGTGTATTGCTTCCAATGCTTAACAGCCAGTTGATGCATACAATCCCCAAGAAATGTGAGCTGTGTTAACTGTGTACTAGCAAATTCTAGTACCTTAACAGGATTCTTATGGAAAACCTCACAAACCTTTGTCTCCAACAAACACAACTGCAATCCCAACAGTCTTTCATGTAATTCAGTTCTCTACCAAGTTCATTTCCTTCATGTGTGAGCTTGAGTATTTTATAAACATGATTCTTTCTAGAAGGTTCTACAATAGAGTTCATGAATTCCACTCTATGACCCACATATTACTGATTTGTTCATTGGTGGGATCATTCTTTGCGCTTTGGATAGTTTATTATGTGCTAATAAGAATCCTCTTCTTTCAAAGTACATATCCTTTATCCTTCCTTGAAACTTCTGTTAGTACGTAACAAATCAGTCTATTTATTTTTCAATTTCATGCAAGAAGCCACAAGTCAATGTGTTGTATTTTATGTCATACACTTTCACAGCTCCTGCTACTCTATTTTATCTCAAATATTTCTCGTAATTCTTTCCACTATCAGACGCTGTCAATGCTGGCAAAGCGTTCACCCAGCTCATCACACACGTGTTGCCTTCTGCTGGAACCACCAGTACTGAGTTGACGTCGGCTAGATCCTACAGTGTTATGCCGGAATCGGGCTAACTGTCGCCGCCTGCGCCTATGTTTGCGATGACACCACACACATAAGCCCAGGACTATTACTCCACCCACACATAGCGCAACACCTAAAAGTTTGAATGGGTCAACTGGGACCTCCACTATACCTGGAAGTTAAATGGTATATGTGTAGAGATGTACATAACTTTTGGCAATCATATACTTTCATTTATTACATGCTTAAAAACTCTGGTAAGAATGAAATAAGACCAAGCTTTTAATATTCTGCTTCCTAAGCATTTTAAAGTAAACTCTGGGTTTATCTATTCCAAGCTTCAATATGTGCATAAGCATTAACATTAACACATGAAAAATACATTTATATTATTTATACGATTCAATTTCATATTTTCAATTAAATACATTTCAGAAAAAAACTAAATCTGTTGAAAGCAGCAGCAACATGATAAAACTGAGCTCTGTACACTGTCAGGTTATGTTTTGACAATATATATTTAGGACTTACACTTAAAATCATAGGTTTGATAAATGCAAATAATTATGAGTTATAGGGTTAGAGTGGCAAGAAAAACACAGAACACCAAAAGTGTGGGTGCAAGCCCGTCCTAAGCATGACCTACCAGTATAACACTTAGGTCAATCATGCTTCTATTACACAAGTAAAAACAATATACAACACATTTAAGAAATGCTTAAGAGAAAAGAAGGGAAGAAAAACTGGTGTCTTCAGTGCATGGGAATAAGTAGATTGTGGCCTTATCAATAATAACAATAGCAGCAGGGGAATTGTTGGACAGTCCACGACTGTAGGTTATTATTCATGGCAAACTTCTTAAAGGTACTGAAACAGGTGAAGGAATTAGCCATTGCCATTATTTAATTTAAATGCTTCAAGAAATTTGAATTTTAACTGTATTGTGAATCATGAATGCTTCTATGCACTTTACAGTAAAACAAATATATTCAGCAAGCAGCAAATGAGCACTCACACGTTGCCATAGTTTCATACGTGCACGATCTCTCTCTCTCTCTTGTAAGCATTGCTCTTTTTCTCATCATGAGAGCAGAAGCGCAAAACACAGAGATACGAGAAGCAAGGGGAGCGCAGGCCCCATCACAAGCCCAGGGGCAAGTGCACCACCTGACAGAAACAGACAACAAGAAGGTTTCAGCAGAGAACTAGAGAGTGTCTACAGGTTGGTATAATAAAAACAGGTCTGTCAAACAGAAGAGGGTTGCCAGAACAGCACAGAATTTTTATCTGGTCTCTGTAGTAGGGCATAATTTTTTTATTTACTTATTTTATTTATCTACTTTCTGGTTAAAACAGTCAGTCAAAGAACTTAAATATTTGTGTTCACTGTCTTAAAAAATTACACTGGTGCATATTCAGTTCTTGGTATTATTTTATACAAAATATTCCTGAAATGAGAAGGTAAGTAGATTGTGGGTATAAGTCAGCTGCAGTGTAGATTAGATTTCAATGTGAGAGCATTTGCCAGCCACCTTCTACTATGCTGACAACATCTTAATATATGTACGTATCAAAGAATTAAAATAAAATATTGCTTTCAGGCAATGAGTTCACATTAAATTTCTCAACCTATCTTCAGTGTAGCACCGAACCTTACTTATATTCTGATAAAGTTCTCCCAGACCACCAAATGATAGACACACAGAAACTCTCCAGTATTCTGGATTGCTGTTCTTGACTGAAGCACCAGGTAGCCTCAGTGAATTTTTATCATTTTCAATCACTGTAAAAGCTTCATTCTTGTTTTTCCTGTTTGCTGAGGAAGTGTGACATTAAAACACATGAAATTTATTTATTTTAAATTTATATAGGGTATAAAGAAAGGAAAAGATTAAAATTAACTTCAGTCAGTTTCGCAGTTAATTTAATAGAGCAATAATATAACAAATTTCTTGACCTTCATCTCCCTTGGTACTGTTGATTTCTGGGACATTAAATGATACTCAGCATTGAATATTTAACAGGTAGTCCTTTTGCATTCTTGACTAATCTTGTAACTTAAATAGACATGTTAATGTCATATTTGTGACATGTATTAGAATTTTATTTTCTGACTATGTAAGTGTGTACTTAATACAGACACAACTTTTTGGTACAGTGAACGACAATTTGCTATATCTGGACAGTATTAGACCACTTAATAACATTCTTTCCATCCCACTTTAATTTGGTATGTTAATGCACAGCATGAACATTAAAGTTAGATATGTTGGAAGGTGCGAAGGATTATATAAATACAGTTGTCAGACCATGTAGTGTGCTTTTGAAAGCAGGACACAGAGGGTTAACTGCTTCAGATTTACTTGTAGTACTGTGCACAAGGATATTTCAGTAGCACACAATTCTTAAACATTGAAGTAGGTGCATGCAGATGAAGATGTGATACATGGCAGTGAAATCACAAAATACAACAACCTCTAAGAATAAAGCTGTGCTTTAGCCACTGGAAGAAAAAACATCACGAACTGGTTCACAAACAACTATTTATACATCACATCTATCTGAATATTGAAGACTTGGAACAAACTATGCATCACAATTAGGAACTGTTTTTCAACTTTTTTATGAATTGAATAGAAATCATTTTTACGTGATTCTTAATGTAACTTTAAAATATTGATTCACATCTAAAGATGTGCAGCATATAACAGGTTGAGTAAAGTTTGTCACTTTCAGGGAAGAAAATAGGTCCATGATTTTGTAGAATAGGGCATAGAGGAAGATATATGGGGCAAAGAGGAAAGTAATTAACATGAAGATGGGGGTGGGGGAGACTGCATAATGAGGAGCTTCGTAATTTGTACTCTTCACCACATATTATTTGGTTGATAGAATTAAGGAGGATGAGATGGATGGGGCATGTAGCACACATGGTGAAGAATAAAAATGCATACAGTGTTTTTTTGGGAAACTTGAAGGAAAGAAACAACTTGGATCAAGTAGGTGTATTAAAATGTACCTTTAAAGAAACTGATAGGTGCAATATGGACTGTATTAATCTAGCTCAGGATATGGAAAAGTGGAGGGGTCTTGTGAAAATGGTAACAAATTTCTGGGTTACATAAAATGCAAGGAATTTCTTGATAAGAAGAGAAAATATTACCTCCTTAAAAAGGGCTTTGCTCCCTGAAGTCAGTCGGTCAATCACTCAGTCATTCCAACCATCAGTCAGATGGTCAGTCAGTCAGTCAGCGAGTCAAACAATGACAGAGTCACTCAGTCAGTTACTAATTGCATTCATTCACCTCCAAAACAGGAGTGACTTTTGTTTGTTAAAAGTGAATCAGAAGGGACTAAAATTAATGTCAACACTACAGATTATTTATTATAAATCTTGCACATTCATTCCTTAAAATAAAATTCTACATACAGTCCCTGTTAAGCTGAAAAGAATGCCTGTCATTTTGTGAAATAATGTGTATAGAGGTATGAATCTTTTAAATGAATGTTGTGTTTGTTTTTTGACAAAAAGGATTTCAGAATTATTCACTAGCAGGTAATGTTCACACATGTATTTTCATTCTACGTTATACAGAACTCTTTATTGCAAATGTAACAAAAGTAATCTGAATGAAAAAAAAATTTGAAAATGACAATGTTCCCTCAAATACACAGCCAGTCAAATACTTCATAAAGATTGTGGTGTACTTCTACCTTAAAACATAGCATTATTTATGCGTTCATGGAGCATTTCTCAGTGTCAAATTTAACAAGAAATTATGTTCATGAATTTTCTTGTCACAAATATGCAATTTTCCTAAAGTTACTTAATGATTCTCTGAGAGATAGAGGTTTAGTACCAGACGCAATGAGAGGATATAACGTAACAGATGTATCAAAAAGGACTGATGTGGAAATAGCCATGGCCTGTTTTAATATAATATCGTGACACTGACCTGGAATAACTGAGTAAGAGCATAAAGAACTTCGGTCAGCCTAGCTTGTTTCCTGTTCAACACTGAAACCAGGTACTCCAAAATATGAGCCAGGTATCTTAGTGTCATTCCAGTCCATTTGAGTTTTACATTGTAACTGTCATACCATACTTAAGATATTTAAAAGATTCATGTGTTATATCAGGTCCTCAATTGTATACACACAAGTACCAATACAATGGTGAATTTTTATATGATGGGGTTCCTTTTGTGGCTCCAAGTATGGTAATATAATCATTACTAATACCAAATGCCACATAGGTCAATCATTTCACCAGATAAATGTGACAGAAGAACTTTAAGCAGAGAGAAAAGACACGCACATATCACCAATGCAACAAGCACAACGTTAAAATACATGTAAGACATGAAAGGAAGTCTGTGTACAAAAAATCTCTTAAGTCATGCATGGGATTTCTCAAGCGAGTGAGTGGAAAACTACCCTTTAGGAAACTGGCAATATTCTGTGTTGGAGACAAGCAAAAATGTTTGAGAGGTTCTTAATTCCTGTTTTCAAAATGAACTATTTAAATCTGTACTTTTAGAATTCTTAAGAATTATTACATTTCAAAAAATTATTGCAATGTTTATAAAAAGAAAAGAACACAGAGAAGTAAATAATGAACAGCTGCCAGAGTAAGGGCCCACGAAACATTTACAGAAGAAATACAGGACCTCCTCCTCCCTCCTCTTTTTTGAGGGTGGCGGGAGAGCAGTATCACACTTTCAATGAGAAGCTAACTGTTCCCTGAGTATAATTAAGAAATTATACAGAAATTGGTGAAGTGATGAAACTGTTATCACCTGCAGTTGGAACCTTAATGTAGTCCAGTAGGTGAATACTGAAATTTCAGAAGAATCTACTGGTACTATTTTAGGGTTAAAGATGGAGGGGAAGGAGCCCACATGTTCCTACCAAATCTTGGCACCAACTTCCTGCACTACAACACAATGTCATAAACCAGATGACCAATGCTGATACCTGTTTATCAAACTACACAGTGTCAACACAGAGAATGATAAGCATCACAGGTACAATTGTCAGAACCTCAAACCTCATTATCACTACACTCTCTTATTCAGTGACAATGGCTGTCAAAAAATTAAGTAATGAAATCTACTGCATTGGGTTCTGCCCACATGCAACTCCACAACACCACTAGCCCCTCAGCAAATAAACACACAATTCTTGCTAACTTTGATACCAAGAGACTGAAACAGAAGCGGTTACTAATAAAATTAATGACAATATAAAGCATTGATTATACTAAAAATTTATGTTAAGTCTTACAAACCACCTGTTAACACTTTATATTCAACACTGCATGACTCCGAGGTAATATAAGCATTAAACATTTGAGAATGAAGGTAACAATGTTCCTGTTTAAGGCCCTTATGGAATTATGTCATCAGATGAATGTCACAATTTACACTGTTACTTATGATGCAACTATTCCTTGAGCTCTGTTATCACAATGAACATGACTAATAAGAACAGACAAACAATGAAAAGTTAACATAATGCAACAACACAAATGTACTAATGATAGTGAAACAAAAACTTTGTAATGTCAACATAAGTGTGGCACAACAAATAACACTGTGTTAGGAAAGCATGCACATATAATGTAACAGAATCTTAGCTGGGAATGTTAAATGCCAGATTCTTAAACAAATTCAATGAACCTCTGAAGTCATGTAAATTAGTAAAAGTGTATGGAGAGGATAAGCCAACACTGCTTCTGTACCCTGTTTTAAAAATGTAGGAGCCAAAAGAAACAGAATAAAGGCCAAAAACACAATATAAAGATAGCTTTCAGTTTTTCACAGTGGTTGTTGATCAAAAGATGATCATTAAATAAATCCTTTGTCAATGTGACAAATCTCAAACATTTGGTCAAATATTTGGGAGCAACATTAACAAATCAAAACTGCATGCATGAAGCAATTAAGAGCAGAATAAAAATGGGAAATGCTTGCTACCATTTGGCTCAGAATCCTTGATCTTCCTGTTCTGTATCTCATAACATACAGATTAAAATATACTGAACCATAATTTTGCCTGTTGCTTTACATGGATGTGAAATTTGTTCTCTCACATTAAAGGATGAACATAGGCTAAGGGTGTTAGAGAACAGGGTGCAGGGCCTGGAAGGTAGGAAACAGCAGGAGACTGGAGCAAATTACATAATGAGTACCTGCATGATTTGTAATCCTCACCAGATGGAAAAGACATTGGTATATATGAGGGTGAAGAGAAATACATACAGGGTGTTGGTGAGGAGACATAAAGGAAAGAGCCACTTGAAAGACGTACATGTAGGTGGAAGAATAATAGTAAGATGCATCTTACAGAAATAGGTTGGAATGGTGTGGACTGGATTAATTTGGCTTAGGGCAGGGACAAATGGCATGCTCCAGTTTCCATACAATATGGGCAATTTCTTGATCAGCTGAAAAACTACTAGACTTTTAAGAAGGATTCTACTCCATGGAGTTAGTTGATTAGTTGTGAGCAAAAAGAAAGTAGAACAAGGGACATCAGAATAACTGAAGGAAAGGCTGACCAGCAATTTCACCCTGTGAAATCAAATCAGGCTGCTCTGTGTATCCACTTGTATTCAGATGAAAACAGTAACAATGAAAACACATCATTTAGGGGAGCTTGATGGACTCATTCAGAGGATTTTCAATTTGACCCCCAATCAGATCCAAGTGAAAGGTTCTTCTGCTCACAAACTGAACCCTTTATCTCTACCAAAAATGAAACCGTGGGAGGGTGAAAAACACCAGCTCCCCTATACATCCCCCATTTGTTAAAAGCTCATGTTAAGCTACAGGTCCCCTCTGCCAGCCACAACTGTCATGATCACCTAACACTGGGTGTAAAGACTCTACCTTATGGGTGCACTACAACTGCAATGGATATTAGGTCCTTGCCTAGGTTCACAGAGGCTAGAAACATAAACAGAGACCATATATAGTGGCCATAAACAAACAACCACAAAATATGACTTAATAAAACATAAAATTTGCATTCAAATATATTTTAAACATGATATTAGCTCACATAATTGAAGAGTGGACATATTTTATTATTTATTTCAAGTATATTATTTATACATTATACATATATAATATAATCATAGGACTAAATATTATTCGGTTACTTATATTATCAACAGATTGATTCATATGGTACCGAGTCTGTTGTGGGGCAATCATGGTTTTTGTTTATCTCTTGAATGACTATATTAAATTCCTATATTGCAAGTTAATCTGAATCATTAAGATCATTAATTTTTATTTAGACTTGGAGAAGCTTTAGTTTTAAATTATTTGTCCGTTTGAGCAGTAACTTCAGTTTTATTGCAAAACAAGTTTACTGCAGTCTTTAGACATTGCACCTGACTGTGCTGCATAAAGCAACATATAATTCACCACAGCACATTTGACACAGCAGACACAACTTATGGATTGGCAATTAACTATAAAGTTTATTAAAATATAGTTTCCATACCATAATACTATGTGACAGCAGGTTGCGACACAAAACATAAATATTAACAAGTGGTGCAGATCTTTAACGAATATTAATTGAATGACACAAGGGCTTTAAAACATAATTTTACCTTAATTACTTTAATGATTTAATTTCATTACTGTACCACTTGGAATCCCTAGTTATAGCATGATAAACAACAATGTGAGTTTTAACCAATTTTAAGCACTTCAAAAACATGTAGCTTGAAATACATAAATAATACTGATAAAAGAAATATATCAATGCCAAAGTTGTGTCCATTGTGTCAAATTTACTATTGTGTACTAAATATTCAATCTTGCCTGCTTTAAAAAATAAGACATCCATCTTCCTTGTGCAATTTCTAAGCAAATTATAATCAGGTTGTAAGGACAAAAGGGGTTTCTTGTGCAGCAGTGCATATATTGAGCATATTTGTATAACTGTGTGCACTTCAAACATTTAGCTTTCCAGTAATTTGAAAACAGAATCCCTGCATTCAAAACATACTTTTATATTTCTGAAGAATGAAAAAAACAGTGTTATAACTCTTCATTACAAATAACATTCTCTACAAACATAAATCATGAATACTAATATTCAGGGTTAGCAGAAAGATACAAATACAACATCAATGCAAAAGTGACAATTGGGTAACAACAATAAGAATGAAAACAATGAAATATAATTACTCACAGTCCATTTCATCAGACCGGTCATCATCACCACAGTTCTCCACTCTGTTACATTTCAGCTTCTTGGAGATGCAGAACCTACTTTTGGCACACACGAACTGTTCACAGTCAGATCCCTTACTAACTTCTGTCCAAACTGCACGGAAACCCTGTGCTCCAACTGCCTTGTCAGCAGAGATGAATCTACACAGAAATATAAAGTGCACGTTAAAGAAACAAATAAACAAACAGGTAAATTAAAGTAAAATGACATAAAAACCATTATGGTAGCTTTGCAAATGCACATTCTGAAGATACGTTTACAACACTGATTATAACTGAAACACATATAAGCATCATTACTCATATTTGTTTAGCTTAATATTTGTTCTTCAAGTATTTTTTTAACAAGATTCATGCCACAACATTCCTTCAAACTTCCACTTTTCTGTTCATTGATACTCTATAGACACCATATGATACACTGTGATGCTCGTAATTATCTTGGAGTCATTAATTACCAGTTATAAAAATACATACTTCTGTAATTAAGTGTAAGGTAAAGCAGTCCCATTACAGGCCTGGAGTGGCCCAGAGGGTTCCAGAAAGTTAAGGTTCTCAGATTTCATGACAACGGCACAGGATGGTGGTAAGGTTGTCAGCCTTATGCACCGGCCGCCTTTACCTCAGGAAATGCTCCTGGTACTCATTTCTGTTAGAGGCT
>Ga0123354_10003273_pt1 | contig 22257 bp, 14 predicted proteins | sample TergutLab28metaG_2_FD_97872 | JGI IMG/M metagenome (GOLD analysis project Ga0123354, IMG submission 97872) | Labiotermes labralis P4 segment gut microbial communities from Petit-Saut dam, French Guiana - Lab288 P4 | ecosystem: Host-associated > Arthropoda: Insects > Digestive system > Gut ... | reverse complement strand
CCACCAAGACCCTATACACCCCCCTCTCCTCACCCATATGCACCACATGCCCAGCCCATCTCATTCTTCTTGATTTTATCACCCGCACAATATTGGGTGAGGAGTACAAATCATTTAGCTCCTTGTTATGCAGTCTCCTCCATTCCCCCTTTACCTCATCCCTCCTACGTCCAAATATTCTCCTCAACACCATGTTCTCAAACACCCTCAGCTTCCTTTCCTCCTGTGATGTCAGCGACCAAGTTTCACACCCATACAAAACAACAGGCAAAATTATAGTTCATTACATCTTGATCTTTAAATTTTTGGATAGCAACCTGGAAGACAAAAGATTCTGCACCGAATCATAGCAAGCATTTCCTGACCTCAGTCTACTCTTTATTTCTTCCGCAATAGAATTTTGGATTGTTAAAGGTGTTCCCAAATATTTAAACTCTTCCTCCCTCTCGAAGGTACTATTATCAATTCGTGAATTCGTCCTGCATTCTGATCTCGAGACATGACCATGTACTTAGTTTTATCAGCACTTACTTCCAATCCAATCTCCCTAGTAGCGGCTAGCAAAGCTTCTGCATTTTCCTTTAGAGTATGTATGCTTCCTACCAGTACATTACCATCATCGGCAAAAGCCAGAAGCTGATATGTACCATTTAGTTTCAAGCCATCCTGGTTTACCTGAACCCTCCTAATGTACTGCCAATACACAGTCGAATTTATCGCTTAATTATAAAACATGTGACCTTCTATTTAACTAACGTGGAAACAAAACAGAGTTGCCGTTTACCATAAAACTACAAACTGCTTTTAACTTTATCCCTAACCTTACCAGCAAGACACACGCACTTCCGTATAACAAGCACACAATAAACACAACTTATCATGTACTAACATTACACCGGAATGCCAGTAACAATTTTTACAAAAATCATACCTGTTCTCCTGCCATTCTACTGAAACTACTACCGATACAAACTTACCCATCAATATTCTCATTTGCTTCTTCCCAAATAGCCGTGTCAAAACACTAGAAATTGTCAAACCCATTACTACAACGGAAATGTTACTAGGCCACTTCAACGCCTTGATGTATGTACACACAATCAGAATGTGCAAGAAGAAATCAGAAACTGTATGAAACCTGCAATTCAGAAAATATCACGCGTATGCCACGTCAATTTGGTTTATACATTCAACCATTGGGCTACGTCACTAATCATACGGAGAAAACTATTCCCACCAACGTATAAATCATACGCTAACCACGAACACATAAGGCTGCGTGATAAATATGCCAATAGAGGGTAAAAACTTATTTAATCACAAAATGTGCGAAATTTTATGTTAAACGACACTGCGTATAATCCGTAAATCCATTACCGTGCGGCAGTTATAAATTGTATTATCTTTCACCTTCAAGGCCTTTTATCGTCAGTGCTACCAACATAATGTAATGCCCATACATCTGCAGGATGTTTGGCTGCAGTATTCTGGGTTCATCTTATTACACCCTTTTAGAAATAGCGTTTATTGCACGTATTAATTTGCTACAACACACGGACCACATCTTTGGAATATCCACTAATGTTGCAATAGCGATAAACCATGCTTATCAATATAGTCGTGTTTAGACTACTTCACACTCACTTTATACATTGAGAACTTGAAACATTTCATAAATTTCTTAACCATAATGTGCCTAACATCTTCAGACAAAATTATAATTGCTTATTGAATTAGGATACTTTAAAAATTGCAGTTACTCGTGCAGCAATCTTCTACATGCTTTATTTTCTCTGCTCTCTAAAAGGTGTGGCTGAAACAGACGAATATTGCCTGCAGTTTAGAACACATTTCCAAATTTTCACATTCGTACTGTACATCTTGATATTATTTATTCACTAACTGAGGTGTCTTTAAAAAACAATAATAAAATTTACATTACAACACTTCCGACTTTTTCGGTGTTACCATCATCAGGGAGTGTATTAATTCGTGCTTACTAAAGCGTAACTGTAACACCGAAAAAATGTCGGAACTGTTTTAATGTAAATTTTAATATTGTCTTTTAAGACAACTCACTAGTGCATCAGTTGGCGAATAAATAAAACTTTGACATTTTCAAATACTGGAAAATGTCAGAAAATGGGCGGAGTCGTTTGTCACATTAGTTTGATTAGTACCGATAGTAAATTTATAAAGCTATCAGCGCTTGTGAACTTCGGAGATGCTTAAAATACTTATTTCCGCATTGGCACCATTGACTCCGGCCTAGCAAAACACATGCATAACGTCTATCGATGCTACCAATTACACAGGACACTCCTTGTGATCGATTTATTGTCTGGCTGCTAGGTTCGTTCGCGTATATAGGACATTATCAGTCCAATTATACAAGAAGAATATAAACAAAAAGTAGGTATCGCGAGGTAGGAAATCTGCACTATAAAGGCACACCCAATTGCAAAAGGCCTAATGACTATTGAAAATAAGTTAGGCACGTACTGGATCTACCGATAAGACTTGGTACTTAGTAAGCACACCCCTGGTCCATTCTTTTTGTGTTACGTTTTAATACTTTCGGAACTCATTCATATATATTTAATATTTTATTCTACCACATGAGAACATTATACTTCAATTTGGCAGTGTTGCAGGATACATAGATCCAAGTAATGTGCAACACGCGGAGTACTTCTACTTTTGATTACATCTTTCAAGAAATGCCACAGTTGACATACGAAAGATAAATGCAATATTTTACTTTTTTATATAAATTTCTTGTACTTAGTTATGTAGCGTTTTTGTAATGTCCTTGGGCGTTTTGCAATTGACTTTACCTATACACATGGAATATACAATTAATGTATTTTTAATGTAATAAGATGGAGGTCTCCTACCTCAATGCTTAAGTTTCTCTTTATGTCCTTGTTCGAGTATAATTGGCCTGATGATCACCTGTATACAAAGTCCAGACTGCTAGCCCAACAATAAATCGATTGCAAGGAATGTGCTGTGTGTGTGACTGGAAGTATTGAAACATTATGAATGTTATACCAAAGGGGATGGTCCATATAAAAAAAAAAAAAAACACATTTGGGCTATCAACGAAATCGTTTGTCCATCGTTGGTCTATGGTTCTTCCCAACTGTACGAAAGTCTGTTTGCGAATTTAAACCACAGGCATGGATAAACTTAATATAGGCTGTACAAAATATTTTCCAATGAAGTGTTTTCTGACACGAAAATTAAAAAGTGCAAAGATGGATACGTAACACCCTGCAGCAAGATAACCGGTACCAGGGGCCTCCTATAATTATAGTTAATAGCAAAGTTACTGCCAGATCTCACATCACACACATAGAATATTTCTGATATACACAGTACCACTTTTCTGACGTGGACTTTGTATAGAACAAAAAGTGTCTGGTAGCATGGCCCATTTTATTCTGGAAGTATATAAAATCAAATAAAATGTGTCTGTTCATAGAATAATGCTTGTTTGTAAATTGATTCCAATATGCTCCAAGAATGTCCCTGTGGTTCCACACATTGGGACCTGAGCAACTCAAAGCACTGTTGCATGCACTTAGGTGAAAACTTGAAGTATATATGTGCCTGCTACTATGCCCATCCACATATTTACTGAAAATCATTGCCAGTTTAGTGATGGAACAATTCCATGTGGGCTGACACCTGCTCAAAGATGGTGATTCTGGAAGTTTATGATGCCATCATGAGTACCCTACCTCATCTGTCAACAGCATGAAGGAAATGAGAAAATTTATTAACAATACATGTTGAAGGAACAGCTGACAAGTTCCTGGTCTTCCAGGATAATATTGTGGGTGTAGCCTTGCATGGGTAGAGAAGCTGCTCACAGAAGACCAGCTGAGTAGACAAATGGGCAACTTGTTCTGCAGGTGTGATCCTCTGCATTCTGGTCCCAAGATTTCAACAGTGCCATCCACTCTAGTATCCAGGCTGCCCTTTGTATTCCTTGTTTTGCTGCCATGAAAACAAATGTCCCTCTTTCCATAAGGTCCTGATAAAAGCCAGAAAATTCTTATCTGTACAGAATTCAGCTACTGAAAAATGTGTTCTGCTACTGACACACGCTACAATTTTCTCACCTTATACACAGTCAAACATGATGTGCTATCTCACCCACTGCCACAAATGTTCACTACACAACTGTCAAACTCAATAACAGCACTCTTACATCACATCATCAAATTCATGCATAAGCATCAAGGGGAGTATTAAAGCAGGAAGCCTTAAAAAGTGGGTATGGCCACTGCACTCACAGTGTTTTTCTCCTCAAACTGGCCATAATTCCAAAAAAGAGTGGCCAAGGACTCAAGTTTACATAAAATTGTCTTTTGCACTGAATATCCTTACATTTGTGCCATGTACTTCAGAAACACCTGCAGATGTAGAATGGTTCAACAGTGTTTCCTAATTACAAGTGGAAAACACCAAAATTATGCCCCTTCAGAACACAATGTTGTGCAGCCCTATATACATTCAACAGCACCTTGTAAGTACTCACTGTCCTCACACCCAGAGTACTGTGAAGAAGGAGCAGTACCCCAAAATGCCAACACCAATCTGCCAAACCACATGACACAGCCAGAAGAATGCTGACGCCATTAATGTCACGTGTGAGAACTTAAAATCCCATGTAAAATCAATGAATATGAACAGTATGCTGAACTGATGACAGTATGACAGCATGCATAGGAATGTGTCATTGAGGTACTAAAACATTATGAATGAAATAAGATGCACATATCCAGTTTTGTCTGCAATCAGAAGAAACAGGGATGGTTAAATTTTTAGTGTCACAGCAGATGGTATTTCATCTCCAAAGATGTCGTGTGAATGTACCATGATGACAAACATACTACAGACCTGCTCAAAACTCAGGCCATTCCATCAGAACCTGCAAAATGTTGAGGAGTATATTACATTCCATATTTTAATCAACAAAATGCACTAATTAAATTACAATAAAATATCATACAACACACTTCATATTAGGTAGCAAACCCTACATGTTTTGGTACCAAGGTGCCATCCTAAGTGACATGAATAACAACAAAGGATTGCAAGTCAGACTGGTAATTTGGGTGCCAGTCACCCTCACTTCCATCATTGAAAATAAAAGCCTTAAAATGTTTTAATTCCAGACTACACAAGTTAGCAACCACCAGTCCATATTGCTGTAATAACAACACCATATAGTAATGAGCCTCTTTGGGTACAAGTTTGCAGATGTTTATATTTTCTGAGTTGTGAATACAAACATCTGTGACAGTATATGATCCAAAGGCATCTCGTCTGGCTGCAGCAAATGACATATCTCATGTCAGCCTATACAGTGTACAGTGTATATTACATGTCAGGTAGTGCAGCTTTCACTAACTTCAGAGAATGACTAAAATGAACACACCCATCTGCAAGGATTGTAGTAGTAGTAGTAGTAGCAATAGGAGGAGGAGTAGTACTAATAGCAGAAGCAGCAGTGGATCTACAGGCTCAGCAGCCTGCAGAGGATATTCATGCCCCACATATCATGTACATAGGTATGTACACACACACACACATCAGCAATATAGGGTCATCACCCACAATTACCCCAGTAATGTAGACAAATCAGTCTCTGAAAATTTTGTTTTTAACTCATTTCTTATGTCATTGATCAACCAAGAGGCTTCTGGAGCAGGTTTACTTTCAAAATAAACTTGGACTAAGACTGTGCTCCTGTTCTGTGTGAATGAATTGATAATGCCTGTATATTTCGTATTTACCAGCTTGTAATCTAGACAAAAGATTATTATTCCACCCTAAAACCTCAAGTTACTTACAAAAAGGCTCTGATTAATTAACTTTTAATGGCTTCACTATAACTGGACTTGTGCAGTTTCATGGGCTTGAAGTTCTAGATTCACCTGGTTCAGGACAGGGGTTAGTAGAATGTTGTGCAAATGGTACAAGACAGGGAGTCACTTGACAATCTGACTATTAGCTTCACATATGACTCTGTTCTGTAGACTTAGCTCATGCCTTTCCTACTTACATAAATTTCTAATACTTTCATCAGAACACATGAATGAATAATGTCTCAAAATTGTCAAAATTGCTCCTCTTATTTATGTTTAATGTAATTCCCTTCATTTTTATGTTTTCTAGATTTGCATGTGGCACAAAGAGCATCTGTCAAGCCTTGAGATTCCAAACAAAAACTTTGTTCTGGGAAATATTGGCCATTTATTTCTGACAATTTACTTAAAGATATATCATACAACCACCCACATTATATAATATTTGAAATAAAGTGTATCATAATAAGACAGTATGGGTTACATAAGGATTTTGTAGCATAAACCATTTTCAGAAAATACACTAAATGAAACTAATTGTGATGGAATTCTGTGGCTACAGTAAATACATTTTAGCTAACATAACATTATGCTACACACTGAAATATGCTTCACAATGTTAAAATAACTGGACAGAACATATGGCACACTTCCTTCTCAACACATTCACTCTCAAAATTAACTCAAGTTGATTTATGGAAGAATCTATGACACTACAAACACACTCTTATCACTAGCCTCCTTATAATAGTAATGTAACTGTGAATTACTGCACCACTAATAAATTCAAGTTGCTTGAAGGATTACTTCAGTGCAGGTAAATGTTAATTTTTCCATGTCCACAGCATGAAATCATGTAGGGGGAGCAGACTTATAGCATCACTCACTCTTAACCTTGGCATTAGATGAGGGTGAGTGGTTGACTTCATGCTCCAACCCATTACCTGCAGGAAAGAACCCCATTACCCACTGAACAGGAGGCTGGGTGGGACCCGCAGCTGATCTGGATGTCAGGATTTGAAACACAGATTTCTCAGCTCAAATGCCTGGTATACCTTGTATTCTTCCCTTTTTAGTTTTCCTATCCCTATCCCTGTTACTCGTGTTTGCAAAGTTGCAAAAAACGACTGTTAGGTTCATCATGTGTGTCTGTCTGCCATCCACAACAACTCGGGTCCTACTGAACAAATTTTCATGAAACTTTATGCTGAGGGCTTTCATTTAAATCTTTCAAGACAATTCATGTTTTATTACAATTGGACAAAAATATCGGGCACTTTACACAAAGACCTCAGTATCCTTAAGACAACATATGCCAACATGCCTTCATGGTATGCATTGGGACAGCTTTACTTTAACTTATAAAAGTGATCTTCAATAAAACTAATTTTTATGTACAACAGACTGCAGCCGATTGGTTAAAACCAGGCACAATGTGAAATTTATAACATTTATGCAATCACATGTCAGGAGAATACAACAGCGTCCAACATTCAAAAGCAATCTTAGGACAAAACATTAGGGAAAGTGGAATTACTTGTGCAAATCAGGGTCTTCAGAACTTGATCCAAAACCATTAGCAGCACAGCCTAAGGGCAACAGTAATTGCAAGTCCATGGCATGTCCCTTGTATAAAGTTAGTATACTACACATGAGTGACATGCTTCTATGTAAATACAAAACTTCTTTTTTCCACCCAACACAACCGCTTATTTGTACTGTGCTCGACGGATAGAAGACATTTTGTTTTCGTAGTCTATAGGCACAAAAGGGTGTCTTTCATTATGTGTGAAATGAATGCAATAAAAGCAGAATAAGAAACTGTTTATGATAATACTAGAATTCCTTTACCAGTCTCCAGAACATCTCACTAATCACCGATCCTCAGCACAATGCTGTGAGAACCTCAAATTTCACAAAATGTACTTGCCCTCTTGTTTATCAGCAAAACCAACAATAAGTATCAACAAGATAGGCCAGTGTACATCTAACATAACAATGTGGCACATTCACATAACCATTATTGCCATGAAAATGCAACAGCGCACTCCCATTAGTATTATTGTTCAGGTACAGAATATGGCATACTGCTTACACTTCCTCATCTGTCATAACAGCATAACACCTTTTCGCTTGACGGGATTCATAATGTGGAAATTGTATGTTACTGTCAACTATATAAACGTACTAGCTCTTAGATTGTCAATGTCTATAAAGATTCAGTACTAACCTCAGAGACAGCACTGTGTGTTTCTATCAGAAAAAATATTCACTGGTCATTCTTTCTAATGTAAGTACATGGTGTTCTCTGTGAGGTACAAAATGAATATTTATATACAATATATGCCACGTCCACATTGTAACCAAAATTTGAAACATTGCTGTGAGAACACAATAATGCGTTCTTTTTGCGTAGCTGTGCTACGTGTCACTCAACAAGCTTTAACGGCAGTTTTATGTCACTGGCAACAACAAGGCATACTGAGTTCTTCATCTAAAGTGCCAATATTTTTGTCCAGTTCTAATCAAATTTTGATTTTCTCAACAGATTTTCAAAAAGGTTCCCGAAATCAAATTTCACAAAAATCCCTCCAGTGGAAATGCAGCTGATACATGCCGGTGGAAGGATGGCCAGACAGGCATGAAAATGCTAATAGGCACTTTTCATGAGTGTGCAAATATGCCAAATAAAAGCTGTGACCAGAGCCAAAGAAAATGCTTTTTATCTCCTGCAGTGTGTGTTTTGCAATTTTTTCCACCTCCTCCAACAGGTCACAGGAAACGTTTGTTGAACACTAGCAAATTCTGAACAAGATACTTCCCATCGTATATGAAACAACTCTCTCATCACTAAAATGGGCTCCTACATATGAGTAGAAGTTTGACAGGCTAGGATAATTAAAAACCACATGTCACATACATCTGACAAAAAAAGGTGATAAATAACCCAAAAAGACATCGCACTGTCCCAGAAAGATCAAAAGAGAAACAAAATTAGTGTGGTTATGGTTTTCTGCAACCTGAAGGCTGCCATACACAATATTACAGCCTCAAATTCTACTGTTGATAAAGAAAGAGTTTCGTTAGGGGTAGGCTGTATGTTCCTTCAGAATGTCAGTAACTACTTACCAGCTGCCATGGCACAATGACACAGCAGAGACTCATCATCTCAACCATAGTTCTCAGAGACTCAAATCTCACAAATATCTTCATATTCCTGTCATAAATCTTCTAGTATAACTTCTTTCATTCAGGAAATGCAAAACCTAATGTCTGCAATTAAAAGTGTGGCACTTAAAGTAGAGTCTGGGTTTAAAAGTTTGGCAGTGAATGTGTTATGATCCGTTACATGTTGCTCTGACAAACACAAAACTCTCTTCACAAAACATTCACAATGTTCTCTCAATCAAACTCTCGTCTTTTTCTGGTTTAAATTGTAGTAGTTTTGCATATCTTGTCAACAGTTTCTTCCAATAACATAAAACATCTTTCATTTTCAGGTGATTCAGTATCAGGTCATAACCTCTTTGAGCAATTTCTTTTGCTTTATCATCATTATGGGATACAAACTCCAGCAACATTCTGCAATAAATTGATAATCATGTAATAAAATTATCATGTAGGATATGTATCTAGTTTCTTTGCCTATGTTAAGACTTCAAAGTCAGATGAAGAAATACAGAATAAACACATTTTCACCATTACAGAATATACTTCACAAAGCATACTTGAACTAAATAACATTTACACGTGCCATATGAAGAAATGGAAACAACTTGATGGAGGTCATCCTGTTGTGCTACTAACATTCAAACAACGCATAATCAGATGCCATCCAACACAACTGCACATTGTCAGGTACACTTCACGTTTCAGTTCTCTTGGACCATCAGGCACTCTGTACATAAAAACTTAAAATGAAGGTAAAAGCACATACACACACACACAGTTGCACAACTGGTGGAGGCACTGCGCCACAAGCTGGGTGGTGGGGGGTATGTACATACCGGGCCAGCAAGATGACAGCATCAACATACAGATTGTATATACATCCACCACACAGGAATTCATGAGAATTATAACAAGATGATTTTAGTCATTTTATTATAACAGGACAATTTTAATATTTTAAAGATTTCAAACATGGAGGTTTCAACAGCAGAAAACATACGTGAAATTTTAAATTGTAATACCAACAACTGCATTGCCATATTTGTGTAACTTGGCAAGGTACTAACTACAAGCTCCTGGAGGATGACATAATAGTGTCAAAAAATGTAGGAGCAGTATAACAATTTGTCAATTAATTGTGCAATGGTTAAAGGTCAAATAAAAAAGTATGTACATCAGTATTTTCTCTTCATATGATGCTCACTCCTACATGTATCGACACCTCTGTATCATCCTCAGGGAGTTCCAAAACCTGTACTTCGCTAAGTTACATAAATTATTAATATCAACATTTTTAAAATTGCAATTCAATAAAATTATTAGATTACAATACCGTTTGGTCATCGCTGAATGATACAATATAGTCTGCAGGACGTTATAATATCTTGTGAAGCAGTGTGTTTATGTGACTGCATATACACTCTTTATTTTGTGATGGGTCATTCCCTTGTTACTGTTGCTTGTGTGAACACACCAGACCAGCACAGATGTATCGAAACTTGTAGGAGTACGCATTATATAAAGAGAAAATAATGAGCTATATATATTTGCGCATTAGTTGGTTGTAATAAAAACCATATAAAGTTACAAGGTACATGCATTAAAATAGTAGAGGCTCAACAAGCAAGAATATACAACAGCTACAAAAATACTAAACAAAAGTTACTAAAAACGAATGCAGCCATTTGGCACAACAAAATGTGTAAAACCAAGCAAGTGATGCCTAAATACATCCACATCAAAATCTACAACAACAACATGCACAGCAAGAATACCAAAATAACTGCAACCAAGTACAGACTTAATCTAGAAATTAAATTTTTATTTTGTAACAAATAAAAACTAAAGGAACAATTATATAAAATCCACTTAGAATGTGCAAATTACTAGAAAAATATGTGGCAGTATACACAAACAACTACAAATTCAAAATTGGACTAAATAATGGACTCCCTATATCATAAACTTAATAAAAACTGGACACATTCCAAGAACACAAATCTCACAATAACCATAACAAAGAAAAAATAAAATACACATTCCATACATGCCTAGTAAACTTAACACAAATAAAACTCAGTCAGAACAAATAAATACCTTAAACACAGGATTTGACTATGCAATAGGAAATGACCCAAAACAGTTTATTAACACACTAATAATATATACAGAAAATGCTATTAAAAACTTGGACACAAAAATACAGAACACATTCAGATACCTAGCAACTTAAAAATAAAATAAATTACCGAAGAAAATACATATAATACATTACATACAAGAAAGTAACAGTAACAAGGGAATGACGCATCACAAAATACAGAGTGTATATGCAGCCACCTAAGCACACTGCTGTCACAAGATATTATAACATCACGCAGACTATAACTTATCATACAGTGATGAACAAATAATATTGTAATCTAATAATTTTATGGAATTGCAATTTCAATAATTTATGTAACTTAGCAAAGTAGAGGTTTTGGAACTCCCTGAGGATGGTACAGAGGTGTCCAAATATGTAGGAGTGAGCATTATACAAAGAGAAAATATTGTGCTATATATATATGCATTAGGTGGTTGACATAAAAACAATACTGAGGCCCATTGATTGCATTAATCTAAAATTTTGTTAAAAGCTAAAAATAGTTAATTACAAGTTGAAAAGTGTGAGAGGTGTATGTAGCGTGTGAGAGGTGTATTTAGCGTGTGAGAGGTGTATGTAGCGTGTGAAAGGTATATGTAACGTGTGAGAGGTGTATGTAGCGTGTGAGAGGTGTATGTAGTGTGTGAGAGGTGTATGTAGTCACTTGATGATTTTAGTTCCTCTCTGTAACTGATGATTAAGCTTCTATTTTGTAGATATAACTTTACAAATGTTGTTATTATATTTTTTTAATCTTGTAATTGTCATATTATTTCCTGTTATAGTATTGAATACATTCACATGTAGTTTCCATATTGTCAAACCTTGTGCTGTTGTGAACACATCAGCTTACGACAGTCATAAGCTGACGCTTGTGACAACTAGATGAGGTGCCCAACAAGGACTGAAACATGTAGTTTGCATGATAATATACAGATGTATTAGATGGTACTTGACCGTTTATTTATTTAAATGGAAACAATGTCAGCCCTTATTCCACTGTGTTCATTTTACTACAATGGGACACTTTCATTGCGGATTAAACAACTGGGACACTGTAATTAGTTGCCCATGATTCTGACAGTTAACAATATATATAAGACTGTCCTTTCAAAGATCTGCACATTAAAATCTCTGCCTAAATCCTCTATCCCTTTTACCTCTTGCACACACAGTTCTACAGTTACAATTTCTCTCACCACATCACAGCACTTAGGTATCCAAATTCTGTGTGAAGGGGCAAATACCATAAAACGCTCATGTAAGCTCCTTGAAGTAAGGTCCTCCATCATTTAATGTTCATATTCAATAACCCAAAGTCTTTATCAGTTTTGGATTTCCTGCATTTAAGATTGCACACGGTTTTGAGTTCAAATTCACTTCTTTCCCAGGACACCTTTAAATTGGAGTTTCACTGTATTTCACCAAATTTGTAACAAGATGGGGTTTTCCAGTTAGTGGTTCATGTCTCTACCCCCATAGGACAAAACAAACAAGTATGTTTCTGACATAACCAGGTTTCAAACCTGTCACATGTGTTTTTTTTTAATTGTTAAACCTTTAAATTTGTGTATATGTTGGTCATAATAAACAGAGTAATAGAGCTTACCTAATATCTTCTTTAGTAGCACCACTTTTGACTGGAATGTAATGAACCCATGGGTGTAAGGCAGGGTAAAAAAACTCAAGCCATTCATCACCAACATGGAACACCAGGCAGCGACACAGAAAAAGATGCTTCAGACGGAAACTAGCAGCAACGCCACGGAAATTGAAGAGATAGCGATACTGACAATGGTCTTCCAGTGCCACTTCATCAGCTGGGACTGCATACAAAGTGTCCTGAAACAAATTCTCTTAATCTAATTTGCATGATTTTCTGGGTAGCTGATATAAGGCTTATACTTTTTTCTGCATACCACTGATCCATGAAGTTGAAAATTAATAATGCTCTCAGGTAATGCACTCTCCTTGAATCCATGTCCTGTGGGGCAGCATAGAAACACTATGGGAGTTCATGTATGAGAGTTTAAAGTGCACTTCATTTCTTTCCAATAAAAAAACAGCATACACAAAAATAAAGTATGAAAAACAATAAGGTTTTGTGTGAGAATCTCAAAAACTCTAATTAAAAATTATTTCAAGGAGGCATCACTCACTGCGTCAGACTTCCACGCCTGGTTCTTTGTGTACTTTGCATCCACTAAGTCTGGCAGATCTCTGGACAGGAGAACTAGAGAATCTCTCTCACTGCTTGTCCGAGAACCACGGAAGAAGGCTATGGGTCTCTTGCGTTCCCAAGGCCACTTGTTTGCTGCCATTTTTAGGGAGATACGATGATCATCCCAACGACCCAGGCCTTGTGGATACAACTTGATTGCAGGACCTCCTTCCCAGAACGCCCATGTTGGGTACATAATGTCATAATAGTCACTTGTCTGCAATTAAACTGGGAGCTTCAGAAAATGCATAAACACAAACTTCATATTTAGTGACCAGTATCACAGGTAAGAATCATCAAAATGTATGATTGAGTTCCCTTTAGAACACTGAAAAATGAAAAGTACACACAATAAGGTATTATAATCCAAATCTTCTGAGATGTTATGCTGTGTTCCTTGGTGTGTAATTCCTGATCTAGACAGCTACACAGCATAACATCCCAGAGGGCTTATCTTTCAGCAACGTTGTTGTGTGATCATCAAATCTCACACAGGGTATTTATCTTATTGAAGCTACAGTTTTCATCCTTTAATGCAATTAAATACATACGTGCTCAAAACATAAAGCAGAAAAAGGAAAAGGAGTTAAAGAAATACAACAAAAATCCAGCTGTCTGAGTTCATAGCCTATGTTGCACAAAGTCAGCTACTTTTGCTCCTGGTGTGAAGTTTGAACAGTGTATCCCCTGGCTCTAAGTCACTTATAAAGCAGGGTTTCTTATTTATGTGCTTGTGTCAAGGCCAGTGTATAGCAGGTGATCATTGATTAGCTAGAAATAAAGAACCTGTCACACACTGATCAAAATCTCACACTTCTGAAGCAAAGCATATGTGATAAAGACAAAGGTAGAAGCAAAAGGCACAGCACACTGACACACACATTAACATGTACCTGCCTCATCTTGGTATCTGAAAATTCAGCAATAGTTACCATCACAGTATCACTTTTGTGCCAATTTCTCTTTTATACAGATAGCTTTTTTTTTAGGATGTTTTTGTCAGTTTTGATGACTGAAGATCACTCCTTATAAGCTGAACTTCACTGAAGTTATTCTGATAAGCTTTGGTAACTGGTAAAGTCCGATTGCAATCTTATGGTACCTGTGTGTGTGTGTGTGTGGGGGGGGGGGCAGCTTGCTTACAGTTTGGCATGCAAGAAGACTGGGGTCAGCATGGGCAGATGGACAGCAAATATGCCTGCAGAAGTGTCATCACTATTTCTAAGAAAATGGGGTTGTGTTCTTTCCTCAGTATGATATTTTCCATTTTATTTAATGCTTCTGCCTGCAAGCACTTCAATAAAGATATGGTATCACCTCCTTGACTATGGGAAACTCTATGGTTTCATCCCTTAGACAGTGCTTTACTACAGTATGAATATTCCTTGAATAACAACAAAAAAATGTTGTTCGCAGACTGCCGTAAGATTTCTATTACAGTCTAATATGCCAAGAACCTGCAATGCTATTTTGGTGTTCAGATGCACATCAAATACACACACATCTCATTAGTGGTTTAATTTCAAAAAGGAGCTTATTCTGCTGTTACTGAAATTTGGTGCGGTATGAGCTAAAAAATATATGAAGCTTTTGAGTCTTGATGAAAGGCCAGTGTCACTGATATAATATCTGTATTTAAACATAAAATCTACATCTGACATTTGTGATTATTAGCTGGCTGAGCATAAACAATTTTATCAAGAACAAAGCCAAACCCTAAAACACATCAGATATATAGTACTCTCAACCCTCAAATGAATTCATACAAGAGTATCATTAGCCCAGTCAAGGATTTTTATTTGACAGTTGAATCAAAAGATGTGCTACACTTAACTAAACTAATCAGCATTGCATACATCCAGCTGTATGACAATATCAATAAACTATAGCACCATCCCCATCCACAGGCATGTCAGACTCCTAAATTGCTGACAACACAATAAACTAGGCCCTATCCAGATACAATTTGATGCCACGTGAAGGTGATAAAAAAAACCACGGTTATATCACTGAAGTTCATAATTTTAAGTCATTGTTAAACTACACACAGCTCTGTATCTTACTTTTAAGATAACTTTTAAGAGTATTTTTACACATATGGCACGTTCATAGTATGGTCAGTTGCAGGGGCCACAGATTTTCCAGACACTTAGAAGCCACCTAAAAATGCCAGACACCAGAAGGGTCACACAAAGCAAGTTCCACACTAAAGCACTTAAAGATTAGGTGTCACAATACAAAATTTAGTTGCCCAGGATTTGTGCATCCCTGTTCTAGTGCACATTACGAATTCCTCTAATGCAAGGATAAGACTGTGATACTAATGTCATGCACAACACTATTTACAAATCTTTAGGTTACTAGTTTCAGCTTTTCAATTAAGGCATTATCAGATATATTCATTATTAAGAGTCATATAAAAAAACTTATACCCACATGTAGGATTGAGATCTCATTCCCTTGTAAGTCATAAAAATTTACGTTATATATATAATTGTAAAATTTTTTCTTTAGGTTCTTGAATTTATGGACAAGAGCTTAACTAAAGATAAATGTGTGGTGATACAGGTATAAATTACCAAATACACACATGTAGTTACATGTGCACACAACACTTTAGTTCTACCAGTGCGTATAACTTCTGCAGCCGGTCGCGTGCTGCATACTTGTCTGTCTTGCATCTCACTGTGTACTGCTTCCCTTGCAGTTCTCACTTGCACTTGCCACTGCTGTGTCAGGGTTTATGACGCTTTGGTGCTCCGCCATTAGGATACTCTGTGGGCTAGCCAGTGGCATCCACCACAAATGCAAATGATCCTAAGAAGTTTGGAAAACTGCATTCTGAATGTATACCCCTGACAGTTATTCTATTGTGAATCAAAATATGTTAAATAAGAAATAGATATGTTATCAAAGTAAAATAATTTGTGTTCCTGTAACAGTTAATCTAACCCAGTCATTGATACAAGCTCAGTAAACACAAATGCAATTAAAATAATCACAAATGGTGTATAAACACTTTCTGGACATGCAGGTCATGTCACAGGCATGGCTTAGAAGTACACAGTACTGAGCAATCTGTTCATTCACCAGTGTACCCCCCAATTCTAAATGGTCCATATGGGCAAAAATTTCAAGATGTGCAAATTTTTTCCCAGTTACAAAAACTTGTGCACACTAAATTCAGTGTATGTATAGTTATAAACCTGAAATCACTTTTTGTTAATATAGTCATTCCCACAGCCACTAAAATTGTAATTGCATGTTTTAGCAAAACAGGAAATAAACAGGGTAACAAAAACATAAACAGGAAATTAATCTGATTATTGTTCATTCTTATGTTAACCAATTTAAAATGCAAATAAATACCAATAAAACTTGTAAGCTTTGACTTCTCAATTAATGGCCACATTTGTTTTATCATATTTATTTGCAATTTAATTTTTTGTGCACATTACATTTTCCTATAATCACCAAATTCATAACATGCATGTGCATACACAAGTGCAGAGGTTAGAGGGAACATTGTCATTCACTGTAATAATTACAGAAGTTAATGCAAACAGTAGTTTTGAAACACACGTTTGTTCTGCCTTTGTCAATCATGACCAGCATGCTGTTGCTATTACTGATTCACATAATGTGTCATATGATGTCTAGATTTTTTCTGCATTGATTAAAACAACCTGGTCATTATTTTCTTCAACTGCAGTGATATTCAACTGTTCTTCGTAAAATCATCACTTTATTCCAGAGCTTATAGTATTAATATATCATGGAACACAGAAATTATTACAGTCAGTCCCTGACTTACCTTGTTAGTTCATTCTAAATACTGTTTCCATATAAGCTGAAAACCACGTGTGACTCACATTGCTTACATATGATACATTTTTAACATACACCTGTGTTACAATGAACAAAACTTAAAAAAAATAAAAAGTGTCTGTTGAGCAAGTTCTATGAAAACACAAAGTATAACATAAATAAGTAAGATAAGACTATAGCATGAAATAACATACCATGTTATGTAATAAAATGCATGAACATTATATCTTGCTATGAATGATGGCAGAAGTCAAAGTGCCTAAACATTTCAAATAAATAAAAAAACAGATTTTAGGTCTTCATAGCACTGATGGTGAGGATTCAGATCTTCTGGGTTGTTGATTTCTGACATTTTGAAGGAATGCTGGGAATAAATAAACCTTCTATATAGTGTCAATTTACCTAAGGACATTATATATTTAATTTACACAGTTCACTACCTTCAGTGTTTAGAACATAAATAAAGACTTAAACATACAAAACCACATGCATAAGTATTAGCAGCTGATGTAAAAGCATTCACACTAATTTAAGCCAACCCTGCCAAACAATGAGCAAAACAAACTAAAGGGTATACTGTCCAAATCATACCACAACTTTAGCATGTCCCTGCTACAAGTGACACAATGTTGCCATGCTAAATAACATGTTACAAGTGCATCTAGAATTACCAGTGGTACAACCTCAGCTCCAAAGCCAGTAACCATTAATATGACTGAACCAGTAATAATTTTAAGATGTAACAAGACAGGCAATGTAAGTATACTGCAAAATTGAGGTGTGTTTGCATAACCAGTGTTGCCTTGGAAAATCAACAAGTATTACATATTCTAAGCATGTATCCGTAGCCCTAGTTACCCAGCAAGCAAAGGGCATGTACCGTAGTATAATGTCACCTGTGGCCTGTCTGACTGTCCATATTTTTCCACATTATCTAGTAAATGGCATGATTTTCAGACAACATTTATAGAACATAAAGTGTGTGCTTTCATTTCTCTACAACTTTGTTTGAAACATTCCTCACTCTAAGAATTCAGCAAGATACTGTCATAAATGTACAAAGGTCTTCTTGTCAGATTTTCATGAAAATGGAATTCTCTTGATAGATTTTAAAAAAATACACCAAATTTCATGAAAATCCATCCAGTGTGAGCCAAGTTGTTCCGTGCAATGGAGAAATGGACAGACAGACATGATAAAGCTAATGCTCGCTCTTCGAAATTTTGCAAATGATCTAACAAGTAACAGTTATTATAAGAAATGTGCTTTATACACTAAAATTACCTTGCTGAATGAAAACACAGGTCTTGGTGGTCCAAAATGCTTACTGATTTGTGGCCAGTCACGCATATTGATAACAAGTTCCATGTCTGGGAGTTTCGGAAGCAACGCAATAATAAAGTGTTCCACTCCTGCACAGCGTGCTGGAAACATACAGTCCACATCACGATAAAGATGATGATTTATGATTTGATATCTTGTACCTCTGTCAAAAAATGCATACATGACAACATTATTAGTAAAGGTCACATTCAAGCTATGAATCCATTTAGATAAGATATTCTGATTTCAAGGAAAACCCAAGTTCTAACAGGATGAAACAAACCTAAACTGTACATGGAGACATGCACAGATCCTTACAACACTGATACACATTATCCAGTTTCCTTAGCTCTTCCAACACCACTCTACACTAAAATTAAGAAATAACATTCCTGCATAATAAAAAACACATTTATCTCTTCTAATGCTGAACTGTTTAGCACAATTAATTCACCAGGACTTGTAATACTGTTATTTCTGCAACAGAACTAATGTTTTGTTTGGCAAAAATGTGGCAACAGAAATATATACCTTCCCTTATGTGTTGGTGTGTTTTTCACGGTGAAAGGACAGTAAGAATATTGAATGCAGGTTACCAACATAAAGAGTGACACTGCATTAAGTTGTCAGTGTGCTCAAGTGACACAAAAACCAAAATTAACTGGAATACACTTTGTTTAATATATATCACTGATCATGAGGTTTGTCATCCCCGTGTGTTCTATGAAATAACTAGCGTAGAGTGTGTGTATTCGTCAACCACAACTGTATTTATTGGTAGAATATAAAATATTTTCTACATAAGGTACAACTACATGTTTCAGCACTTGATAATGGCCATCTTCAGGTTGTACATAAAATACTTATTAAGCAGTTATACAAAACATACATGGGCTGTTTATATGGGGTAGGGAGGGGGTAAAGTGGGCACGACATCTTGTATCTGTCAGAAAGGTTGGGCAGTGTGGGTTAGATGAGGGGTCCATGCTTTTATCAAGCTATGTCTAATTTTATTATAGTTAAATCTATGGTAGGTATCATATTATGTCTATGTGTGCTGTGTAATTACACTAAATTATAAAATATACAACGTACAATAATATGTAGCATCTGTGACTATAACTTTAGGTTAATAAACCTAAAACCTAAAGTTATAGTCACAGATGCTACACATTATTGTACATTGTATATTTTATACTTTAGTGTAATTACACAGCACACATAGACATAATATGATACCTACCATAGACTTAACTATAATACAATTAGACATAGCTTGGTAAAAGCATGGACCCCTCATGTAACCCACACCGCCCAACCTTTCTGACAGATACGAGATCTCGTGCCCACTTTAACCCCTCCCTACCCCATATAAACAGCCCATGTATATTTTGTATAACTGCTTAATAAGTATTTCATGTACAACCTGAAGATGGCCATTATCAAGTGCTGAAACATGTAGTTGTACCTTATGTAGAAAATATTTTATATTCTACCAATAAATATAGTTGTGTTAGATGAGTGCACACACTCTACATTAGATATATCACTGATGTTACTATCATTAATATATAAACTTAGAGCCTAACATTGGTGGATTATGCTTCAACATTTATATGTGTGTTAGCACCTTGCCTATATGTTATAGCAAGGCTGCTGCAATATGATATTGTAGAAGATATTAGAAGAAAAGACTGCATGAAGAAGAGTGTATGTGCTCAACATAAACATCTTAAGCAATAAACACTGCTTTTATTAATGAAATAAGAGTACTTAAAGGTGCTGCTGGATGAGGATTTTGAAAACAGTGAAATGTCACACAGAAAGTAAGTGCATCTCCCACTTTATGTTACAGCATCAAGGATTACTGAATTTTAGATTTCAAATTCATTATCAGACCCAACATATACCACTCTATTTATTATCCAGACATCAAATGCAAAACATATATCTTAATATTTTGTACATCGTAAGCACCCCTACATGTTTCAATGCATCTGCATCATCTTCAGGCAGCCTTAACCCTCTCATCATCCCAGCATACAGGAAACACCAACATAGGGATTACACCCATATGACTGTCCAGATTGTACATGCAGCCATCAAACATACAACTTACATGTGCTAAAATTATTAACCTTTTACAGATTGTACTTTATCACTCAACAATGATCATGTGAACATTTTAATGCACTAATTTTATTGAGTTATAATTTGAATAATTTTGTAACTTTAGCAAAGCACAAGGTTAAGACTCCCTGCAGATGATGCAGGTGCATTGAAACATTATTAATATAAAAGTTGTGCATTTGTTGGTCTGGATAATAAACTGTACAAGATGCACGGTACATACATTGAAAACATTTAAATAAAATAAAATAAACTACTCTAATCTACTCATTTTCCCTGCTATTGAATATTTGTATTCTATGCTATTAGCTCTAACACAAACCACTCTAACTTAACAAACTGGTCACTGATCTGTAAATAATATCTAAAACATAAATAAAGATTGTACAGAATGGGAATTATGATATATAATAAAAACTGTCTAGCCACCCAACCAACCACCCAACTAATGAACTAACACCATGGAGCAGAGTCCTTGAGAAGCTAAGAGTTTATCAACAAGTCAAGAAATTTCCCACATTTTATGGAATCCGAAGGTTCATTTCTGCATTCACAACAGCCCGCCATCTGTCTCCATTCCAATTCAGATCAACCCAGTCCATACCCCCTCCCTGCCCATATTTTTAAGATACATTTTAATATTATCCTCCCAGCTACACCTTGGTCTTCCACGTGGTCTCTTTCACTCAGGTTTCCCACCAAAACCCTGTATATGCCTCTCTCTCCCCCACACAAGCTATATGATCCCTTTCTTCTTGATTTGATCACATGTACAATATTTGGTGGACAGTACAGACCATAAAGCTCCTCATTAGGTACTCTTCTCCACTCCCCTGTTACCGTGTCCTTCTTAGGCCCAAATATTCTCCTCAGCACCATAATCTCAAACACCCTCAACCTATATTCCTCCCTCAGGCAACCACATTTCACACCCATACAACACAACAGGCAAAATTGTAGTTCTGAAAATCTTAATCTTTATTTTGATATCTTCCATGCATTAATCAGATCCATAATATAAATGACCAACAAAACGCAATGCAAAGTTTATGATGTGTTTTATTCACTAACTTCTCACCAACATCTTTTGGCTGCTACTGAGGCAATCTTCAGCATGATGTTAATATTACAGTAGAAAAGTACAAGTGTGATTAGTTGTGTCACTGTCACTCCAAAACAATTAAAAATTATTTAAATTTCAGTTACATTTATATAAATAATATAAATGTAGTTCAAAAATGGGCGATGATTAAAATCTTTGGATTTAAAATCATCGAGTCTGTGTGGAGTGATGCTTAATGTGGTGAAGTGGAGAGTTTTAAACCAGTGCGTAGGTGATGTGGGGACAGTTTGTTGACTACTTTATTGAAACTGAAGTATGCTGTTTTGGTGCTCTATTTTTCTGTTTATTATTATTTGTGTACTTTTAACTATAGTTTTTTTTTGGGGGGGGGGGGGGTGTTGGGGATTTTTTTTTTGGTTTTTTTTTTTTTTTAGTGTTGGTAATTTTTTTTTTAATTTTTTTGTTTTTTTTTTTTTTATTTTTTTTTTTTTTT
>Ga0123354_10003271_pt1 | contig 22261 bp, 10 predicted proteins | sample TergutLab28metaG_2_FD_97872 | JGI IMG/M metagenome (GOLD analysis project Ga0123354, IMG submission 97872) | Labiotermes labralis P4 segment gut microbial communities from Petit-Saut dam, French Guiana - Lab288 P4 | ecosystem: Host-associated > Arthropoda: Insects > Digestive system > Gut ... | reverse complement strand
TGGAAGATTATAAATACACACAATAAGAAAAACAGATGATAATAGATATATTTCGTGTGAAAAAATATAGATATATTCTCTATATCTAAATATATATATATATATATATATATATATATATATATATATATATATATATATATGGGGCTATACATTAGGGGCTCAACCATAATATACAACACATAAGAGACTAATTGGTTTTATAGCACACATCGTCCCTCGTGAGTGTTGGATTGGAAAGTAAGATACAGCAGTTCCGAAAATATTAGGCGATACATGTTGAAATACTGGACTGCTGTGATCTGTCATCCGGATGCAGTGAAATACTATATATTCTGTCTACAATGCTGACAATCTTCTATGTATTCGTTTATAATGCTGTATATTTATTATTCCGCTTTAAGTAGTAGTACGTGTGGGCCGCGATAGCTCAGTAGATATAGCGACTCGCTATGGGCTGGAAGTCCGGTGATCGAATCTCGATGGAAGAAAGATTTTCCCCACCCTTCCAGACCGACCGTAGGGCCTACCCAGCCTCCTACGCATTCGGTACCGGGTCTTTCCCAGGGATAAAGTGGCCGGGGCGTGGCGTTAACCATCCACCCCGTCTAGCGCCAAGGCTAAGGAAAGAGTACAGCTATACCTTTGCTCCCTCTCTGGGCCTTTATGGCCTGTTATAGGGTAAAGTTTACCTTTACCTTTAAGTATAAGTATGTAGATATGTAATACGATTAATTTCCAAACCACATACTCGAGTCAAGATGGTTTACATACGTCCTCGGTATATGATCGCTGCAGACCCACAGTAAAGTAAAGGTAAAGGTAAAGGTAAAATCTCTTTACGCCCTATGAAGGCATACAAACAGATGGAAGTATATCTCCACTCATTCTTAACCCCGGCTCTCTATGGAAGTATATGGTTAACATCACGGCCCGGCCGCTTCATCCCCGGGACAGAACCCTTATATCCATTGAATACGAAGCGGGTGGATCCCGGAGCTGGTGTGGACGTGTTGGAGAAGAGGAAAACCTCTTGCCCTTTTCGAACCCCGGACCGTCCAGCCCGGAGCCTGGTCGCTGTACTGATCACACTACACAAGAATAGATGGCATTTAATCGTGGAGGTCACAAGAGAAATTGAACATGTGTGGAAGAAAGCTGGTAACCGGGGTCATTTGCAGTGGCGAATGACAATGGAAAGAACTTCGTTGTAGCACTTAGGAGATTTCTAAATATGTTCTTCTTTTCTTCTAACTGGACGCTTCCAAAGGAGCTTCCTCTCAGAAATGCTGTCTGCGTTACTGGGTTACTTCTATTGAACATATTTTCAGCACAGATTAACCTCGCGGCTTTCACAATCCAAACAGTAAAAAATAAACAACTTTTTCACGAGAATGGATTTGTGTTTAGTAGAGGCTAATTGAAAACCTGAAAAGCCTGTCCAAACGGCAATTTCTCGGACTGAGAAAAGAACAGGGTAGCTCCCGATTACAAGTCAGTAACGTTCCGCTTCGGTAACCTGTACGCTCGTTACGTGCTACGCCTTATTTAGTTTCCTTTCGTCATTTACAATTTCGAGGCCAAAAAGTTATTTTTATGCTCTTCTGTTCACTGATATGGATGACAAAGAGCACTGGAATTCTCAGGACATGATTTCGTCTGCCTGATGCTGAATTGGCTTTAATGTCTTTTTTGCTTCAACCCTTTTAAAGACGAAGTGTAATCTGCTTTATATAAGGACTCAGTCCGTACCGCGCTGTAAACACTTTCCACCACGGTTACAAAAACCGATCAGTTAATGACGTATAAAGCTAAGGTCGTTTTCTGTTCTGAGATCGTTACAAAACACTCAACACAAAGCGAGTACCATGCAGTATTTTTGAATGTTAAACCTGGTGGTACGTAAAGAAACCGCTAGGCTTTGAAAGGTTAAATGAGTGCTCCACGGCTAGGCTGTGTCCCTTATTTCTCGTCTTTCATTAAAAAAGCCCAATGGATATTGATGAAATTCAGAGTCAGTAGTCGACAATCAAAGCTCATGGGAATTTATTTCAGGCACTGTACTTATATTTGCAGCGACCACATTACGATTATATGAGGATGAAATATAACTGTGTAAAATGAATTAATAAATAAGTAATTACACCAAAATATTCTATATATTTAATCAGGTATAATTGTAAGGCTCGATATAAATTCAGCCGTGTGCTCTTCACGTGCTGTATAATACCCGTAGTCCACACTTGCAGCAAAGTGTCATGAACACCGAAGAAGCCTTAAATACTGCAGTGAAAGGTTTTACCAAATATTTGAAGGTCTCATGCACTGCAGTACACATTCCCGCCCATCTCGAATTCCTGTCCGCTTAATTATATGTAAGGGAAGTTCGTACGCTAGCGTATGAACTTTATGTTGGGCTGAAAATTTAATGAGAAGCCGCCGAGTGTTTGCGAAATGAAGAGGACGGATGGAAATACGTAACAAGTACATGAGACTGGCAATTTGAGAGGACTTCTGTTCCTGCCTTTGGCATTGCACCTAGTTCTGGAATTCGAAACAATACACGTGCCGTACATTTCTAGCAGACACTCTTAGTTTGGAAAATGATTTATTTATCCTATTTAATAAGTGAAAACGTAAGCCGCAGTCGGGGCTTTTCACTTCTGCTTTCTAGTCGTGGGTCTCGGGTTCAAGCCCCAGCCCGGAGGCGATTTGCCCTGAAAATTTTCGTCGTTTTCCACAGATATTCTATTCAAATGTCATATTAGCCCACGATCGCTTCCTTTTTTTTATCAGTTTCTTGTTCGTCAATGAGCTCATCATTCGACGCTTCAAAGCGTCGGAAACTGCCGTCGTTCGGCGACAAATAAACCATAAATAGAAACAGGTGCAGAAGCCCTCGTCGCCGTCACATCGCCAATGTTTATAAGAAAAAGTCGACAGCGATACGAATGTCGCTTAAATGACAACTAATTCCGCCATTATACTGAAAAAAAAGTAATTTTTTATTTTCACTGTGTTTATACTTTCCACTACGTACAAAGTACTACAAGTACAAACATCAACTAGATTAAATTCAGGGAATGCCTGCTGCAATTCTGTCCGGGGACTTGTTTTCCCGTTCTGTATCTAGAACGAGCCGGTCCCAGTGGCCGCGCGGTCTAAGGCGTGGGTCTGTGGCCGCTCGTCTGCTGAGATTGTGGGTTCGAATCCCACCGGGGCCATGGATGTTTGTTTTGAGTGTTATGTGTGTTGTCAGGTATAGGTCTCTGCGACGAGCTGATCACTCGCCCAGAGGAGTCCTACCAACTGTGGTGCTTCGTTGTGTGTGATCTAGAAACCTCGTGAATGAGGAGGCCATGGCCCACTGGGGGCTGTTGCGCCAAAACAAAACAGTATCTAGAATGAAGTTTACAATATAAGCGATTATAATTTTGCCTGTTGTTTTTATGGGAGCAAAATACGTACTCTTTGATTCAGGGAAGAACACAGAATGAGGTTTTCGAGAGGGCGAAAGTAACTGGAGGATTGAGAAAACTGCATAATGAGGAATTTCATGATGTGTATTAACAAAATACTGTTGGGGTGATTACATCAAGGAGGATGAGACTTGCAGGGCATGTGGCACTAGGGTCAGAAGAGAAATTTCTACAGGGTTTTGGAGAGGAAATACTAAGGAAATCGTCCATTTTAGAGACTAGGCGTTAATGGGAGGATAATATTCAAATGGGTCAATAAATAAAAGGGGTGGAATTCCGTGTATTAGATGCATCTGAGACTGAATATGTGCAAATGGCCGACTGTTGCCAACCCGTCAATAAATCTTCAAATTCCATAAAGTGTGGAGAATTTATCGACTACCCGTGGAACGGTTAGCTTCTGTGGAGGGTCTGTGTTCTATAGAGTTCCTTAGTAGTGGAGTTACACTTTACACTATATAGATCTTCCCGTACGAAATTTATTCACATGTTTATAACGTCTTAAGAAAGCGATACACACTGAATACAATCCTTAATTTGTAGTTATCAACTCTAAAAGTAAACCAGTATTTCTCGCACAGCCACGTGGTCTTATGTCCATTTTTTACAGATATTGTTTGATAATAATTGAATAAATTATTATACAAAATGCAGAATACTACGGTGAACACTTTTAGTAGACTTGCAATAGTTATCTGAAGAATGTTTACGGACAGTGGGCTGCTATTTTCGAAAGCAGGGGCTTAGAAAATGTTGTGGTGAAGTGACTTTCAAAGATATTACACTTCATATAGACTTTAATGAAAAATCGGTTGGTTCAAGAGTTCTGCAAGAGAGGGCGGAAAGTAAAGGAATGGATCTTATAAACGTTTCGTGCGATGGAGAAACTGGTGTAAATTGTGGGAAATGAGCTTCTGTGCAGGGAGAGTGGCTTATGGAGTACCATTTCCCCCTGGAACAGGGAATGAAAAGAAGTGTGTTGAGGAACCCACACAAGAAGAGTTCGTTACCTACGAAATACGGGCGTACTGCTCGCACGTAAGAGCTAGAGAATTTGTGAGTGACGTTACTGACGTAACCTCATTCGTGTTCAGTTACTGACCTTCATTGCAAACATCTTCACAACACACCGCGTAGAAATAAACAACAATTATATTCTTGTTGACCGAATCATGTACCTGCCATTTCATGTGCAAGTCGATTTCCCTGCCCCACGCCAATGACAAGTGCATTTGACTCGGAATTAAGCTGAATTAGGTGTTGAGTAACAAAATTCAACTCTGGAGATGCTATGAAGGAAATTAGTCATGGAATTCAATTCAACGTTGACACTGTTGTCAAGTGTCATGTATTTTCTTTCTGTGTATGTCTTATTTTTCGTTTGGTTGCCATGTCGAGAAATAAGGGTACCATTCTTAATATTCTCTATATACTTGATCTATATTGTGGGCCCAGTAACTTAGTCGGTATAACGACTGACTACGGGCTGGACGGTCCGGGATCGAATCCCGGTGGGGACGAGACTTTCCGCCCGCCCAGACCGGCCCTGGAGCCCACCCAGCCTCCTGTAAAATGGGTACCGGGTCTTTCACGGGGGTAAAGTGCGGCCTGGGCGTGCTGCTGACCACTCACCTCCTTCTAGTGCCGCGGTCATGGAAGAGTAGAGCTGTACCTCTACCCACCCTCTGGGCCACACCGGGCCTGTAACGGGGTCACTTTACTAGATCTATATTCCAAACAATTTTTATGGTTTGGCAATGAGTATCTTTCCAGAATATTGAGCCCTGCTTTGTGAAAAGTTCAGGCTTTTTACACGAATATTGACAGGGGCAGCCTCGTAACAACGTTGCGTTTTGGTCTGACTGACCTTAGGCCAGGGGGAAGCTGAATGGGAATATCAGTGGGCAGGAAGCCGAAGCCCCGACTGTCGTCATTCGAAAAGGTCATGGGACTCCTTTCTGTAACTTCAATATATTCATCGTTGCGCACATTAGGCAAGTAACTTCATAGTAGGCCGTCGAAAAATCGCATCTGAAAGAAATTAAAATAAATTGATTCGGATGTTGGTTACATCTTCGTGATACAAATTACGGAATTTTGGGCGTTTTTGAGCTGAAAGCGGGTGATGAAGAAAGCAGCAGGCATGATAAGGCACTTCTGTAAAACGAAAACAAAAGTAGCGGCTATTTGCAGACTGTGTTTAGTATTCAGCCTGATTGCGATAATTAAAATACCACACAAGTTTGGCAGTAGAAATTTGGCATAGTTGTACGTAACACACACACACACACACACGCACAAGCTCGGTATGAAATATCAGTACTGTATGTTGGTGTGGAAACGGTGCGAAATTCTAAAGCTTTGTACGTCAAATTTAACACACTAAGTCAGTATTTAAATAGTAAGCGCTTTCAAAATAATAATACACTACTGATATTGCTACCATTAACCCCCATAAATACTACTGCTGCTACCACCACTAAAATTGTCTATAACATACCTGCAGTTGCAGACATTCAGAGGGAATTCCACTCTATTGGTATTAAATCATGTTCGTATATCTGCGTAAGTAGAACACACTAACCCTTGAACTAAATTGGCATATCACTTCTGCTCTGAAGATGGAGGCAGAATGTTACTCCGAAAAGTAGGTTTCAACCTCCAAGACTACACGGTGGCATAACACCATAGAAGCCTTCAGTATGAACTTCACAACACGGATCACTTTACAGTGAAGGATTGTTAACCCTACGCGTTTAAGACCACCCCGTTTATTGCGCAGTAGGACGGGCTTAGTTTTTTTCGCGGTGGCAGTGGTCTGACGAAGAGCTGTTAACAAATTTCATGGCATAAGGAGCAGCGTTGCTACACCCAAAGGAACACACTCCATGACACTCTCTTAACATGCAATGGGAATACCTTGCAACTACGGAGCCCGTAAAGTGGAAGAGTAACCACTGTGAAATCAGAGCGAGCCGGGTCGCGCCTCTCACCTGTTCTGGCTGCTGACTGTCGGAACACTTCAACACTGAACACACGCTACACCTGGTTGCTGACCATGAACTGGGCTGTCAACTGCTGCGCTCTGCCCTTTAGTTGTTATCTACCTGTTGATGAAGTGGGGGGAGGGGGGAGCAAGTTGCAGCGGTGTTGCCAAAGTCACTACATATTACGTCACGTTCTGGTATTGTCACTCACTGATGGGATGAGCTCCAGGGTTAGAGATCGAGTCTTCGCAAGAAGTGCATGCACCTCCAACGCTCAGTCTTTCGTCTTTTATATTAATTTGACTCTAACGCGTCATTACCACCATTACTGTCACCATTGTTGTTCACAGGTCACTTCACCATCACCTGCGCGTTACTGTCGCCATTGCTTTTCACAGGCCAATTCGCCTTCACCTGCGCATTACTGTCACGATTGTTGTTCACAGGTCAATTTGCCGTCACCTGCGCATTACTGTCACCATTGTTGTTCACAGTTCAATTTGCCATCAACTGCGCATTACTGTCACCATTGTTGTTCACAGGTCAATTTGCCGTCACCTGCGCATTACTGTCACCATTGTTGTTCACATATCAATTCGCCTTCACCTGCGCATTAGTCACCATTGTTGTTCACAGGTCAATTCACCTTCACCCGCGAGGTACTGTCACCATTGTTGTTCATAGGTCAATTCGCCTTCACCTGTGCATTACAGTCACCATAGTTGTTCACAGGTCAATTCACCATCACCTGTGCATTGCTGTCGCCATTGTTGTTCACAGGTCAATTTCAAATTCTTGTAAAAACCAATATGAAGCAGAATAATTTCAATCACTTATCACAGCGATCATGCTGTCGAATGCAGTATTTTCCGGTTGGCAATAGATGCTCCTTCGCCGGGAATAAAACGGCTCGTGTGCCTGGTCAATGTCTTTATTCCAACTCCTGTATTTCAAACATGTGGAGCTTTAGTATCCCAGATCGTCGCGAGCTTCTTCATGGCCACAATTACACACTGGCTTGTGTAATTGTTTACAGTTACGATCCCAGTCTTTGGATCAAATTCATCTGGAAATGGAATCGCCAGAGACAAAGGATTTCCATCCTTGTATGCATATCCAAACTGCTTCCGCTCTATCCTCCTTACAAGGACGGTACCAGTGCTAAAGTAGGCAGTTCGTCAAAAAAAGCATTCACCTTAGTCCGATTCAGAGAGAAATTTGACTAGACCCCTATATCTTTGTCCCTCCACGCGTTCAAGCAACTGGTACATAGGCACGCAAACAGCTTTACCTTCATATAAACCGTCTCACACAACCAGCACATTCCTTTCTTACCCTGTAATTCGGAATCCACATGAACCAAATCCAGTCACACTGAAGACGGAGGCAGTAGGTTCTTCTGAATTGTCGGGACGTTCAGTTACTATTCGGCGCAAAAACTCAAAATAATGCAAAACTTTGCTTGTATTTTCAGAGGGTAGGGTTTCTGCCGGTCCGTGGATTTCGCTGGCCTTCCTAATGAACTCACATCAACTTTTCTGCCCCTTTTTACACGTTATGTTCTATTTTCTTTGTCAAGTACCCTTTGTACGTCCATATACCATCGCTGCTTCTTTTTTTTTTTCTTCTCTTCTTCTTCCCAACAGGGCTTACAGAATTGTTGAAAGTGTCATTAGTTCGAAATGTGAATATTTATTGTCAATATAGGCAGAAGTTATTAGAAATATTCCGTAGGTTACACAACTGAAAGCTGAAATAAATTCTGATTTGTTGCTACATTTACGGAAGACAGCGCGCCACCGACACGTATTCCGAACCACCTGAATTTAATATTAGAGTCTTCTGAAGTATGAGGCCCTGTTAATTGCAAACCTGTTTTCGAAAATGTGGAAGAGTTTACCGCATCTATTTAATTTATATGCCTTGAAGAGGAAGGCAGTAGCCTCCGCCAATCAGTCGGTAACAAGTTACCAATTAAAAGCCATAATTTCACCGACGGCTATAATCTGAATCAACAAATCTGTAAAATCCTCGGCTTACACATTTGAAAGCAGTCCATACCTTAACACCACTTTTGTGAACGATCCAGTCTAGTGTAAGTTATCTCTCCATCTACGTACTTCTCTGCAATGATCTGGTCTGTTCAGGCTATCGATCTAAATGTTGTAAATGTACATAACTCATAAAGCCATCTCTCTTTTAGCCACTAGTGCTGCAAATAATGTCATGTCGTCTTTCTTGGTTTATTTCTTTCCATTCTGCATAAGAGATAAGTCCTAGAATTACTGATGTTTGCGGTTTGCATTTATTTGCTATTTGAGCAGAAGTTATGTCATCTGTTAACAGTGAAGGTAAACATCCGTGCCTTTCAAACAAAAAGATATAGGTCACGGCATAAATATAATAATTGACGAAATGTATTGCAGTAGAACTAAGAAGGAAAACGTTTGTCATCATAAAAACAATACGCGGAGGCGGAAAATTATTACGCTCCTTCTCTTGAGAACTACAAAATGTGAACGAAAGGGACGGCAATACCTGCCTTATAAATTTGCAAAACCTATGCTTTTCCTTCTTATATTAGTTCTTTGTGGGTTTGCTTCAGTAATTTTCGTTCCATATTTAGCTGACAAATATCGAGGAAGACAAGCGTGTCTATGTTGGTCGTAAAAGTAAAAGATAAAGTGCACCCTTGTACAGGCACTGAGGCTCTGTACAGGCTGTACGGCCCATAGGGGGAGTAGAGGTATAGCTCTACTCTTTTTTGACCACGGCATTAGAATGTGGTGAGAGGTCAGCGTCACTCCCTGGCAGCTCTTTACCCCGGGAAAGACCCGGTACCCATTGTACGGGAGGCTGGGTGGGCCCCAGGGCCGGTCTGGACAGGTGCGGAAAATCACGCCCCCACCGGGATTCGATCTGCGGACCGTCCAGCTCGTAGCCAGTCGCTATACCGACTACGCTACCCGGCCCACATGTTGATCGTACCGTTGGTATATGCATTCTGTAGTAAGATTACCTGTCACTTTGCTGATGACTGATAGCCTGGTACTGAAATGTCAGTTACTGGCGAGCTTTCACTGCGGCGCCAAAGACACGGACGAGTGTTACGCTTTCACTGTAGAATTCTCTCTCTGGAGTTGCATTTCACACTTCATTGGTGTAAGTTTCAAACTTCCATCATAATTCTAACTGACTGTGGACTGTGGGTGTTTAAAACACGCAGGTGAAAAGAATATGTGAATCTAAGACAGCTGGAGGAACGTAAGACTGAAAACATTGTATAATGAGGAACTTTTGATGTGTGTTTTTCGCTCATGATCATTAGGCTGACCGAATTAAGGAGGAAAAGAGGGGCAGGGAATGAGGAATGGGTGAATAAATTATATTTTTGCAAACAAATATAATGGTGAAAACTAAAAGGAAGACGCGCCTTGAGAGGCATAGGATATTAAAGTGGATCTTAAAGAAATATTGTATTGAGGACGTTGACTGGAATCAAACATTAAAAACAATGAAGAATTGGACAAACTGATAGAGCATGAAAATGTGGTCAACTACATCAAAGCCCAGAGACTAAGCTGGCTCGGCCATATACAAAGAATGCCTGAAGCCAGGGCAACTAAGAAATTTAAATGGAATCCCTTAACCACGAGACCAACAGGAAGACGCAAATATAGATGGGAGGACAACATCATACAGGACCTTGGTCAAATGAAGATCAAAAATTGGTTAACCTGTGTCCAGGATAGAGAAAAGTGGAAGGATGTCGTTGAGAAGGCCAAAACCTCTAATTAAAGGCGGTTCAGAGCCTGAAGAAGAAGAAGGACGTTGACTGGATCCATGTGGCTCAGAACAGGTTCTAATAACTGGCTCCTTTAAGCACATTAACAAATTGTGTAGTTTCATAAAATGGCAAATTTATTGATTATGCGATTTACTATTACCTTCTCAAGGATTTTCTGTGAAGCCAAGTATTCGGTTAATTAATTTGTTTCTTTTCGAATTTACGTGTAGTTAGTGGCTAAACACAACACCACTTGGACAACGATAAGAATACTATTCTTTTAATTAACGCAGACTTCAATTACTTCAAGTTTTATATAATTTTATTTATATTGTTATTTTTCTATGCTTTGTCATTTTTGTTCCATGGTATGGAATGACGTGATGGTGACAGATGGATAGGAGGTGATGGATTTCAACCCAGCACACTATATTCAGGTTCTGAGTGAAAAGAAGATACTTTCCATTCCACCAACCCACTGAACTATGTGAAAACCCTAGTTTCTTGTACGTCTAGGTTACTCTTTAGAGGCCTACCTATTGCAACAAATCTTAATTTTCAGTACCTTGGAAGAGAGACATTAGAAGACTTGAACCTCGGGCTCTGTGCTCTTAAAATTATACATTTTTATTTCTGTACCTCCTGTGCGATTGGGTAAGAGCCGTGTTGTATAATATTTAGTGTTTGATGAAAGTTGCTGGCTTTTCGGTCATTTACGTGGTTTTCTGCATCTTTTCTCTGTGAATGACGAGACATTTACATTATATTTTTATTATTTTACACTATTACGTACTCACCATCCAGCTGCCATGTCATCATTTATGTAACATCCATAGTTGAGAAAGTGTTAATGAATAATGTAGAGTTCGGTTAACATAAGTAAAGCTAAGCCATGGCAGATGACGTTCTCCAGAAGTGCTGTTGCTTAAGGCGCTTCACTGGACAGCTTCCTGGTGTTCATTCGGTCAGCAGGTTCTCGTGAGTCCCATTGTCTACGCTTTCTGTTGCAGGATATATTTACACGTTGTGTAAATTTACACGTTGTTTAAATTACTTAAACGCTCTTTAGGTTTTGTTTGTTGAAAGCTACCTATCGGGATGACGTCCTGCTAATGGGCCATCCGATTACCACAGGCATTGTTCGGTAACTTGTCACTCAACTTGTGCAGGAAGTAATGCGTTGTTCCATGAAAGTCAGTTTGATTTATGGGTAAGTGTGACTCCTTCAGTTACACGTACACGCGTGTTAGTTAATCTAACACAGTCAATTGCACCATCGAAAGGGGAGGTCGCTTTTTGTCACGGTTGAGAACATTTCAGGGTTTTGGTGGACAGCAAATAGATTTGACTTTTGCGTTCTTCTAACAGGCGATTTTAAGTATGAGTTATTGTGGAAGTCAGCTGGTTACCATAGCCAACAATCGATTATATTTACAGGTTACGTTCACTGACAGCTGATTACACTCAACCCATCACTTAAACACACGGCCGATTTTTAACACGTTATTTTAATTAACAGCTGCTATTACATTACAAGGTACTTCATTTATTTTTTTACAGAATAGTTAATTTAAATACCTGATGGTTTTACCCAACAGTTTAATTTAAATACGGCGAACTTCACTTAACATTTTACTTTAAACAACGGCTGTCTTCCTTTAACTCATTACTCTAAATAGCGATTGATTTCACTGCAGTACGTTACTTTAAATAAGGGCTGATATCACTCACCACATTACTTTAAGTAACGGCAGAATTCGCTTAACACTTTAAACAATGGCTGATTTCACTTAACACGTTACTGTGAATAAGGGCTGATCGTCACACTTAACTGTAAATTGAATCTTCGCCGCCTCTGGACACAGTAGGATCAGCTGAATTCTCACCATATCTTCACACTCTATCCGTAGATTTGAACATCTTAGGCATACTGCGAGTGCATGAAACGTAGATTTATTTTGCGGGGTACACTATCATAGACAATTATTTGATTTTTACTTTTTGTGAGGTTTGGTACTGACAGAACTGAAATATACATGGACAATTTTGACTAGAATTGGAGTATTATTGCCCCTGTGTGTGTATGTGGGGGGGGGGATCTTCTGCTTTCTTCTTTGAAAGAAGATGTGCACTCTATTACCACCCAATATCCGATATTCCAGTCTGCCATTTCTAAACAGGTGGATAACAAAGTACAGCTTTTCCTGTAATGAGGTAGTTTCCTTGCCCTTTATAAAATAATTTACCGACACTTGTTACATCGTATGCCATAACGATGTATTATATTCCATTGTTATTTGAATAGCCAACGATCTATAATGTAATCAAGTATACACAATGACTGCAAGACTTTATTTTTGCCCAAAGTGTTTCAGCTTAGAGTCACCGATTCTCTATAGAGTACAACAACCTAGAAAGATACTACTAGGTAAGGTGTATGGTATCTTTTCTTTAATACATATAGATCATTTAGTATTATGCTTTAAACATTTTCTTTTATTTCAGGATCATCACATTCTAAGCAAAATCATTACTGGCTTACGATTCCTAAACGACTTGAAAAAAAAACAGTCTTCCTGTATGTGACATCACCCCATGTAAAACAATTCACTGTATTTTCCGAAAGCTTCTCCCAATTTACAACGTGACAAAAAACACAAATCTTAGAGTGTTCGTCTGTTTTTCTTTCATTGTCTGAGAAGTAATCTCGCATCTGTGCAGTAATGTGTGGGGGAGCTTCTCTTTAATTGTCAGATCTCCTACATTTTTATTCGTTGGAAATGTTACAAGACGAGATGAGAATTAAAGGTAACTGCATTAATAATTCTGTAGAGTTCATTTTGACGAGGGACCGCGGTAGCACAGTGGTTAAGGTGCTGTGCTACAAATTGGAAGGTCGCCGGTTCGATCCCAGCTGGTGTCAGTGGATTTTTCATTGACATAAAGTCCTTCCCATCGAACTATGGCCCTGGGGTAGACTCAGTCTCTAACAGAAATGAGTACCGGGAGTATTTTCTGGGGGTAAAAAGCGGTCGGTGCGTAAGACTGACAACCTTCCACCATCCTGTGCCGTTGTCACCATATCTGGGAACCTTAACTTTCTGGAACCCTCTGGGCTCCTCAGGTCCTGAAACGGGACTGCTTTACCGGTCGCTGTTTTCTAGATTGTATTTAGCAGAAGATGTTTTCTGCTGTATTGTAGCAGTAAGTAAGTCGAGTGTATTACGTTTGGCAATAAATGACTGGTATCTTACGAATTAAAATAAGATTATCAAAGTATCTAGAGGACAAGTCGACAAATGTCAGGCATAGATATGCACTTTTTAAAAATTCCCTTGGCTCATTAATTTAACAAATAATTGACTGTGTCCTCGTTTTGCAGCAACGTATTCTGCCTAAATCTTCAATCAGCATGCTCGTGTGAAATATATTTACTTCCAAGACATACCAATTCAAAAGTAAACAATTTGTTTTTCGTCCTATTTACAGTGTTTTATGTAAAATAAACTTTAATTTTTTAACTCTTCAGAGTTATCATCAAGAATATACAAAAAATTATATTATCCCTTGAATACAAATGTTAATATATGTTTTATGTAAATATTCAGCCCGTACCTCACAGAAAACACTGCTTCGGTTAGAAAGACCAGCTGATTAGCTCTGTATTAGGAAAAAAAATCGGTGTTTATTGCAAGGAATATCTGGAATACATAAAGACAGAGTATGGGCAAATGAGCTCTTTAAAGTTAATTTTGGTGTTGCATATAGATACCAATGGGCTATAAAGGGTTAACCTGATTTACGTACCAGGACAAAATTCTCTAAAACTTAATGGAGTTAAAAATTACGGTATTGAGAAATGAAGCATTTCTCTTCATCTGCAGTAATTAAAAGTAGCGTAATTCCTATGCCAAGTATAATTGCGGCGTATCTGTTACACTGTTTGGTAATATGTTTCATGTGGCCTTTTCTGTCGTTATTGGCTTTCAGGATTGTTCCATGTATTTTTACATGTGTTCTCCGATTTCAGACTTTTGTGCTACAGCTCTTTTCTCTCTCTCTCTCTCTCTCTCTCTCTCTCTCTCTCTCTCTCTCTCTCTTGTCCGAAGAATGATGGGATTCTCAGTCACGCTTTCCTGTCTCGGAGTTTGATATAACAGAGGTTCCAACACTCGAACGTTAATTGGGGAAAGGCTTTACACTTCATATCAAAGGCAGAAGTTAGATGATATCTACCCGATGGCAGGGAAAATTTTAAGAAATGGAGTAAGTTATCTGGTTAAAATAGGAAGATTCAGAGATCGAGCGTTCTTTCCGATTTACGGGAAAATTGGACGACTGCGACATCTTGAATAATATTTTGCATTGAATTATATCGATTTACTTTCATATTCGAATTCAATACCTCGAAGTCTGTGGAAATTCTGTCGACAAGATATTTATCACGTGTTAAGAGGACATTTTCAGGCTAAATACTGTGTTCATATTTGAAGATTTTGTCTCCCACAGATTGCACCAATATTCAGCAGCTTCAATAGAGAGCCAGATCTTAGAGACCTTGTTGCTTTTTAATGTCCCCCTTCCCCGCAACTAAATTTGTATTATTCTCTTTAGAATAAGCGCAGATACCAAGCCTATTTAACCAGTGTCGAGCGAGTCTGAAGAGAAATGCATTAGAAATTAGAATCGTTATGGTAGGGTGTATAGAAATTTTGTTCCGCAATGTAATTCAGTTCGGCCTACAAGTCCTGATATACTTTATTCTTAGAGCATTGCTTATTTAATTAGAACTGAAGTGGAAATTCAGACTTAATAATATATATTTAGGCTGTTTCTACAAAAAGAAATTATAAAATACCGAGAGGGCTGGGAACAGAATTTCTATACACCCTGTTATGTAGAGCAGTGACTGTTAGCAAATAGATGGGAGTTCGATTTGTGACATGTGTGGCCCAATGTCTGTACAGCCAATGGTTGATGGAGTTTCTAATTTATGTTGTGACATATGCTTGTGGGCAATATAGTGTAGTTTAAAATAGGTAAGTTGTGTAGTTTAGAAATGACCACCATAGACTGTAATTCTCCTCAGTCTGTCCATTACTTCCCTGTCCCTCGTAGCTTTAGTAACAGAAAAGTCCCTCATTTTGACAGGCCCTCAGTGGAGCAAATACAGTAGGGGTGTCCAAAGAAGCACAGGACCAGGTATAAATATTATTTTTTTTATTGAAATTTGATCTATAGCAAACGGTCAGACGTGACGTAGAGAAAACGAGTATTCTAATATTTAGACGTTTGTAGTAAAACCAACAAATGCACATGTATACAATATGTTTTATCGCATGTTATTAATTACCCTATGTTTCGATAGCTTTTACCATCACCATCAGATTAGCTTTACAAAAGTACTGAGAGAATCCAATAACTGCTTGTAGGCTACGTGAATTTTACTGAGTTAGATTACCACGTTATTATTCGATATGATTTGTAGAGGATAGAGATGTTATATATATATATATACATATACATATATGTGTGTGTGTGTCTTCAATACAAAAACTGCTCTCTCCACCTCCTACTCTTCATAACAGACGTATAGAAACTTTTCGTCTTTCAGTAAATGCGGCATTCCTTTAGTTCTGAAATAATGAATATGTAGAGCTTAACGTCAACTCCTAGGCCATCGTCATATCTGATACTTAGATTCTTAGGCACGGGCAAGCCTTAGAACGAATATGCCCTTGTAATCGCGAGAAATAATTTGCTTACAAACTGAGGATCACACAGCTGGTTTTGTTTTATTAAATTAGCAAATTGGACACCCCCACACGTAAGTTGCAACTTAACCCCTGACATTCCATCGTGTCTACCAATAGATTTTTAGTGCCACTGACCCCACTTCTGCCATATATTGATGAAGAAAAGAGATCTGCGCTCCTCTGGGTTATTACGTAGCGCAGAGTGTTAATTCAGTAGGGAAGTTTCGGAACAACCTATAGGTCCCACCTTCAAGAACCTATAGGTTGTCCCGAAACTTTGGCACTTAGTTACCCTCTACTCTGCGCAATATCGGAGAAGAGTGCAGATCTCATTTTCATTGCGGCGGAAGCCTGAAATCATGATGAAGAAAAGTTTTGAAGGTGCTGGAATCGGCATCGGGCCATGTGGCGCCGCCACTTGAGCCTGGTTGTGCTAATTGGATGCGTTTTTCAGTGCGGCTACCTCGACGGCTTGCGCTCCCAGTTGGGAGGCTGGACGCAGAAAGTGAAGTCTTGGTATTGGGGAAGGCCTCTCGTAAGTTAGAGATAGCAACACTACCCTCCACCCCCTTTAGATACTCCTTTATGCACATAGCATAGCATGCCAGCGTCACAAGAGCACATGAACAACACCTGTATAGAATTTCAACAGAAAACTGTTGTACAGATTAAACACTACAATACGCTGCAGACTGTTACTTAAAAAAGAATATAAACTTCTGTAAGAGATTCGTACTTTCTTGACATCCTATAATTATGTCACAAGAGTGACCATGTGTTAGGTGAATGCACTAATTTAATCGCTTTTTTTTTAATTTTACGTCGCCATCAGGTGAAAGAATATACACTTATCTTTAAATACTTTGTGATGCTATATGACTAACAAGCTCTCGTTAGCTGACTGTGATTGGTCACTTGTACGGCAATTTTAACGTAGTTACAAAAAGTGACAGCTACGTGTTTGTGCCTGCCGGAGAATGAATTGATAGATTAATTTAATGTTTTTATGGAAAAGGTTATGAAAGTGGAAGAAAGAAATAGCATGAAAGATGAAAATATGAAAGAGATGGTTCCTCTTTTAATTTCAATGTTCTTTTTTTTTCTGCTTATAGGTCGTACAATCAATTTATTTTACCACAACTCAGTACACTCCCTGCCCCAATACGAATGCGTAGAATCCCAAAGGCAGATCGGCCTTGGGGCCCACCCAGCCTCCTGTAAAATGGATACCGGGTCTTTCCCGGAGGTAAAGTGCGGCCGGGGCGTGCGCTGACCACTCACCCCCTTCTAGTGCCACGGTCATGGAAGGGTAGAGTTATACCTCTACACACCCTCTGGGCCACACCGGGCCTGTAACGGGATCATTTTATTTTTTAGAATCCCAAAGGTGTACATTACTCCGTTTTGACCAAGAATGGAGATTACTTGATTTTATTTTAGGGGTCTCACATGTGTCTGTGTAAGTACACGTTGATCTAAAAATATGGAAAAGAGTGGGTCTAAAAAGTACGACGCGATTTAAATGAAACAGGGGGTTTAAAATACCAGACACAGTTGTACTCTGCATATTGAATATGTGGGTTTAGATTTTAGCAAAAAATTTTGTAACGTTTATATCCTTGAAAAAGCAGAAGGAACAATTATTTCGGTTTATCGCATAATTTATTTGGAACGGCAGATTTCTTGCTCTACGCTGTAAAACAAGTTAGACTTCCTTTGTTCAAATTTATAAATCCTTAGCAATTGACCAACTTAATGCAGAAATTCTTGTTTTATAATAAGTTTATTATAAAACAAGAATTTATGAATTAAGTTGGTCAATTTCTAAGATTATACTGAGATGCACGGTCAGAAAACGTCAAAATTTATGAATCCTGTTTTTTTACAGCGTCAGATACTCCTGCAAGGCGCATGCATGTTATCTCATTGGAAGATCAAAGTCTTCTGCAGTTTAATGACAGAATTTGAAATGCGGTGATCATCATCATCATGATCATCATCACCATAATCATCCTTATTTCACTATACTGACGGCTGTTGAGACCCACCAAGCCCTCTTATATACAGTGGGTACCGGAAACTGTTTCTCCAGGTACACAGCGGTCCTAACGTGAAGTTGATTGCACATCTCCGTTTAGTATCAATATTAAGAATGCACAGGGCCACGTCTCCACCCTCCATGTTGCAGAAATAATATACCATAGAATTATTCTAAATTTACGAATGTCTAAAAGGCAATGGTAAAATTCCATGCACATGGGTCTGTTAAAATCTGGGCCTTCGTACAGCGCGGGCCGTGTGATCGTCTTCAGTTTTGTGTGTTTTTAACGACGTCAATTACTAAGATCATATAGCATTGTTACAGATGGATTAATAACAATGGTGTTTCGGTGGAATGATACTAATAGGCGAAAGTGAAAGTACTTTAAGAAAAACCAGTTTTAGTGCCACACTGTCTAGTATAATTGCCACATGAAGACACCTAGATCCGAACCCTGGTCTCCGGTTTGAGAGGCCGACAACTAACCGCCCGAGCCATGGCATGGCCGTGTATTTGTTACTAAAATTTTAATATTATTATGTTTCTTTAAGCCCGTTGTATCGACTGCATAGGTTACACAACGTCGAATAACGTGTTGTTTGTGTATATTAATTGGGGAGTACGTGGAAGGAATGACCCCGTTATATTAAGAATAGCAGTGTTCTAACCGCGCCTCCCAATGACAAATATCAGACTGGCTTTCGGTCCGTACATAGTGCATTCACCTAATACAACACTCATCGTATAAAAGTCAAACTTCGGTCACTCTGGACGTCCAAAAGCGGTATTTGCCAAGAAATATCTGTCAGGGCATCATCGTTCCGAATTTTGTGAGTATCTGATGAATGCAAGGGGGAAAATGATTCCAAACACAAACGTCGATATAATCACACAAAACGCAACAGCACAAATGCTGTGTCGTCTTAGAACAGGCATTTCATTTTATGAATCGTTGAAACTTTTAAAATCAGTCCTTGGGTGTATTTTTTTAATTATCTGTGTTTCTTTGCCGGGTATTCAGATTCTGGACTTAAACACATTGCTTATGAAAGGAGAAGATTCTACAAACTGTCAACTGTAAGTTAAATCCTGACATAAACAAATTCTCTTAGGTGTCTATAGCTGCCTTGTGACATTTTCTGGAACAGTGCAGTCTGGCTGTGAGTAGGGTTCAAGGAGTAGTACTCGTATTTAAACTATATATTACGGTTTATTGTTTAAAATCTGAGCGGATCCCAGTGGCCGCGAGGTCTAAGGCGTCGGTCTACGGCCACTGGCTTGCTGGTATTGTGGGTTCGAATTCCGCCGGGCACGTGAATGTCTCTCTGTTGTGAGTCTGTGTGTTGTCAGGTAGAAGTCTCTGCGATGGGCTGATCACTCATCTAGAGGGGTCCTACCGAGTGTGGTGTGTCCAGTGGGTGTGATCAAGATACCTGAAAGAGGAAACCTAGACCCAGCAGGACTGTCGAGCCATGAGAAAAAATTAAAATCTGCGAGAAAAGTAACTTCGTGTTCAGTGTCGTAGCCGTGCATTTGTCACTACAGTACTTCAGAAAATCGATTCGTAATATTGTATATAGCTTACTTTAGAGAAACAACTTCCACACTTTGCTAATAGTGTTGTCAGCGAACGCGCAATCACTTACCATCGCTTCAACCTAGGTGTAGATGGGTACATGTACATAGAGATGGAAGGAAAGATTGAAGTATTTCGAAGCTGGGTGGTTTGAGTGAGGTGGTGCACAGGTTAATCATAAACACTGGCGAGGCAATGACACCGATTCAGGCTTACGTTACCCACCCCCTGTCTGAGAGGCACTGAGTTTCTAATAACGCCAGTGAGCGTAATAGACTGTCTTTGATTCTTCGACAGTTTACCCCAACATTCCTCTCTCAGTGTATCTCCATATGTATTAGAAATTACTGATGAAATTCTGAAAGATTCTGGCCATCAAATATTACTCGCTGGATTACTGATGTTCAGGAATCTGTTCGTCCTTTCGGGTCAGGAAAGGACACGGAGTTTTGGAAGCTTCATCTGTTCCTGTTCTCACGAGAAAGGGAGGGAAGGAACGTACACAGTTGGATGTGACAGCAGGAATTGTTCTTAGTTACTGGGCCACTGTGTCCAGACCATGTCCAAGTAACTTTACAACTGACACTCCGTAATTTGGCTCATATTAATGTCAAGCACCTTTCTGAGTTCCTGACCAGATTTTATTCCGCAGTTACTATTTCTTCCACATTTCTTCTCTTTTGACGATAGAACCTATCCTGAGTATTGACAGCTTCCACGTGAATACGCAGTACTACGTTACAAAACAGCAGATAGCAGACCTCGGTTGTTCAGTCTTCAAGGACACCCTTTTCTGTTGGCACATCCCCGAAACTTCGGCTGATGACGGGAACACGTACATTTCTGTAAAATTTGTGTTCCTTTCCGAATGCGAGGCTGTGGACAAAAATCAAACCTAGCAATTCCAAGTTAAATTATCGGAGGGCGCTGTTGTGGACATCGACTTCAAAAAGTGATCTTTTGAAATGTTGCTTTCATCAGACACTGGAAAGTAAATGGACAACAGCTTACAGTGTATCAGCTGTTCGTGTGCTTAAACGATGTTAGTGCTTAGAGTTGCAAAGGAAGTCTTGTGCGGTAACATTTAGTTCGATGTATATGTGAAAATATTTAGACTAATTAAAAATGTGTTGTGGGGAAACCTGAAGGAAAGAGACCACTTGGGACTGGAGGGAGTTAGGGACTGGATTGATCTAGCTCGTGATAGGGACAGGTGGCGAGAAATTGTTTACATGGTAATGATCCTTCATGTTCCGTAAAATGCGGGGTATTTCTTGACTAGCTGAGAACAGGTAGCTTCTCAAGAAGGACTCTGCTGTGTGGATTAAGCAAGTAAGTAATTAATTAAAGTGTGTTTTAATGAAACCTTTGAGAATCTCCAGATACTTAATTATTTTTCTGATGACTTCCTGTTACTGATGATTTGAAACAAGATGTTTCACCTGCGTATTTTTTTCAAATTTTATTTAGAACATGCGATTCGGGAAAGGTAAGAAAACTATGAAGGGCTGACTGGATGGGACACGTCAACTTCTGGAATACGCTGTTGTAGTTAACTTATTTTGCGCCAGAGTAAATACCTTAAAAAGAAGCAGAATCATTATTAGTCGCCAGCAATAAGTTTTTTCCTGACGTAGATCATCAGAGGACGAAGTATCAGTTTGCGTCCCGTAAACGGAGTGCAGGACAACGTGACCGCTTAGAGGCAAGGCAACTAAGATATATTCTTTCAAAACATGGAACAAATTTTAAATGTTTAGAAACGACACTAACATAAAATGTTATTAACGGACAGAAAAAGAATGAATTAAATTCGGTGAATGTTATTCGGTTCAGGATCTTCCGTCTTCACTTCCGCTATTAAAAATTGGGAAGATAAAACTATAGTTTTACCTCGTATTTTATTTGTGTATGAAAGTTGGTCTTTCAGGTCCAGGGGAAAATTTCAAACCGTTAGCGTTTTCGAGAACATGATGCTGAGCGGAATATTTGCTATAGCAAACTGACGGAGGAGACTGCTTGTTGGTCAGCTTCATGATTTGCGCACCTTCCGAGATATTATGAGAATGATCAGACGAGGACGACGAGGTGGGCAGTTCATTTGGGATGAACGAGATGGATCAGAAATGCTTACAGAATTTTGGAAGGAAAATCTGAAGCAACGAGACAACTTGGTTGGTCTAAGGTTTAGAAGCATAGTATGAAAAGGAACGTTAGAGAAACAGAATGGGAGGTGTTGATGGTATTCATCTGGCCCTGGGTAGAGCCAGTGGTCGGATCTTAAGAACATCGTAATGAATCTCCGCGGTCCATAAAGCGAGGGCAATTTCTTGAATAGCTAAGTAACCGCCATCTTCTCAAGAGGCAGCCTGTTGCATTGAGTGAATTAATTTAACAATGTGAGACTTTGGTGCTCCCCATAACTATGGAAAGTCTGTGCTCTGCACGCAGAATTTATTTGAAACCCTGAAAGTCAGTCAGAAGTTAGCTCTTAAACTGAGTGTACCTTTATTAGCAGTAAAGAAATTGTGAGATCTGCTAGCCAACGGGGGGGGGGGGGGACTTTTTTAAAAATCTAAACCGTTTTTTTTTCGGATTCTACCAAAAGGGGACCGAATGTAAAAGAAAAACCCAT
>Ga0123354_10003266_pt1 | contig 22274 bp, 8 predicted proteins | sample TergutLab28metaG_2_FD_97872 | JGI IMG/M metagenome (GOLD analysis project Ga0123354, IMG submission 97872) | Labiotermes labralis P4 segment gut microbial communities from Petit-Saut dam, French Guiana - Lab288 P4 | ecosystem: Host-associated > Arthropoda: Insects > Digestive system > Gut ... | reverse complement strand
TATTGCAAAACAAATTTAAAAGGAACCGTTTCATAGAACTTATCAGAAACAGACTTATTACATTGGGACATTTAAAGTGGATTGTTCATTTCGGCTGGATAAAAGGACACGCGGGGATAGAGGTGAATGAGTCGGTGGACAGGCTTGCAAAAGAAGCTGCTGTGGAAGATGGGCCTGTTGTGTATGACAAGATACCGAAAGAGGTGATCGTAACAAGAGAAAAATATCATGGACTACAAATGTGGGAGCAGCAGTGGATGGATACGAGAAAGGGGGCAGTTACAAAAGATTTTTTCCCATCAGTGAAAAAGAGGCTAACATAGAAAATACCGATATTTCCAGAGTTAACTACTTTGCTAACAGGACATGGTAACATAAAATCGTACTTATACAGACTCGGACCAACAGACATTCGGATGTGCCCTTGTGAAGAAGAAGAACAAACTGTAGACCATTTAATATTTAAGTGCAAGAAACTGCGTAACCAAAGAGAAGAGATGATAAGACAAATAAAAAACACTGGTGGAAATTGGCCTGCAACGAATGAAACACTCATTAATAATTACCAAAATTATTTTGTAAAATTTGTTAAGTCTTTAGAACTTTCAGATTTGAAATGACTGTTAATTAAATCTTAGATTATGTAAAACACGTAATATTACTGTGTAATGGGGCATGCTGTGTAATAAATAAATTTAAAAAAAAGCATACAACACACACGCCGCTCTATGTCATGCTGCCACATTACCACATAATATATAACGACTTAATTTTACCGAGTGTTTTAACATAAATATAACTTTAGCCAGGTGCAGTAAAAACTCCCTGATGTTGGTCGTATACCGAAACATGTAGGAGCGATATTAATGCGTTTTTTAATGTAAATTTTAGAAATTTTCCAAGTTTAATAAATAGTGCATTTGTTGGTGTGTGAACTACATAGGAATTAATACTGTTATTTAGATGAAATTTCCACACATAATTTTCATTGTCTTCTAAGACACTGGTTAAGAATCTTAGCTGTTAAAGCTTTATATATTCTGTCTTAAAGCCGATCAGAATACACGAAACATCTGTGTACATCCTGTGTCTTTAGCGAATGATTAGCAATTTGTCATAATATTTCATCATTAAGATACTTCCTAGCTTAGCTTGTAAATGAAAATGGTTATTACATATTAATACATAATTTAGAAAGAAATATATTATTATATTTGAAAAATGTGTATTGATTTATATATTTTAAGTAGAGCAAAGATGTTATGGCCTATCAAACATTTTTAATGTTCTGAATTTAATCCTTAACGCGATTAATTGTCGAATTGGATTATTTTCACTCAAGTGTTGAGGGATCCATCTGTGAATGAAATGTAAAGTGTTATGGAAGGAAATTTGGCTGTAAGTAAAGAATCATAAACAAATTGAAGGATGAATTAGGGTACGTAAGAAATATGTCATTATTATTTGGTATTTTGCCCTTTACTAACTTCAATTCCCTCTGCTTTTACACAATTTTGGTGGTTCGTCTTGTCAAAATGTTTTTAGTCATTTACGAAGTCTGACGACCTGACAACGCATTTACACAAGCCCTCTTCTGGACTACAAGCTGACCAACCGTATCCAGTGTACTTCCTCACATCCTATTTCATTAACCCTTATTTTAGTATTATATTTACCTTCCCATTCTCCCAAATCCTTTTATTCTTGAGGAATTCCAAATAAAATTCAGTACGCATAATTTATCATATCCAAGCATGCTTTATAATTTATCCTTCCTCTCACATCCACCGTATTTAATCGCCCTTATACTTACTGAAAGGCCTCTTTTCTTCCCTGATATCAACATAAACGTTTTATACTTCTGTCCCAAATTAGGCTGTGGAAGCCGATATCCCATCCGCAGGAGTTAAAGGTTCCAAAATATATTTTTAAATAAGTTTTGTTCGGAGAATTATCATTGCAGCTGAGTCGAATTTAGTATTTTGGCTGATTGGTTTCTCCTATATTCACAGTTGGTGACTTTCGCAAAAGAATATAATCATACATAATCGTACCCACTACTCAGACTATTGTTGCTCTCTTTGAGTGAAACAAACCAACAATTTCAGAGAAAGCACATGAATATTTTCTGCAGAAATGTAAAACAACAAAGTGATTGAAGGAAAGTTGTGAAATGCTTATTATTCTCGACAGTAGCTATACACTTTAATAGTTTCTGTGTAACTAACCTACATTATACTGCATGCGTTTCGTGTTCTACGTTTTTCATCTTAGCACGTTAATTTGAACGAATATTTTGTCAGTCTCCGAATAAATGTGTCACTTATTGTAGGAACACGAGGCGGTTCCGACGATAGAAGCCATTTGAGGTATGACTCCATACTGATCGATGATTAGTCACTGACTTTCGTAAAAACTTCCTGCCTCCGTAGTTAGGGCAGAACAGGATTCTCTTCTGCAGTATAAGTAACTAATTAACTATATACTCTCCATCGTATTTCGTTAAGACTTTAACCTATTAAGCACAGAGATGAGTGTACTTTTGCTTCATTGTTAAAACCTCTGTATGTTGTCGCCTTCTGTATTTAATTAATTATATGTTTTACATGGTTCCCTTGTAATTGTTTAATGAATCTGCAAATGTCGTTTACTGAGTGCTCATTATAATGGAGGCGAAATTTCTTCTGTGTGTTTGAACTGAAGATGTATATAGCTATATATATATATATATCTTCAGTTCAAACATATATATAGCTATATACGTGTATATACTATTCACAAATACATAGTTGCTATCAATATCATTCTTCAAAGGGTCTTTATCAAGTACGCTGTGAAGTCCTCGCGATAGGAAAGACAGTTTTAAATAAAATCAAGTGGACTCAAGTGGTCTGATTCGTAGTAAAGAAAAGATCTCATGATATCCTAATAAACAGACTTATTTGCTGTATAAGTCAAGAATTAAATAAACATTACAGTTTAATTCTGACATGCAATGACCCTACGAACTGCGATTTCTCTATTAATACTTAATATTAACAAACAACATGAGCAAAGAAATAAATAAATAGAAATAAATAGATTGGATATAAATGTGAAGAAATGCATCACTAACAGCACTCTTGAAAACCGTATTTAAGTAAACACAAATTAGTGCCAGCTGATGGTGACTTTTTGGTTGTTTCTTCAGCTGCATGGCCTAAGGCACGCGGTTTTAATTTAACACACGTTTAAATACTTCGTCATTACGTTCCTCTGTCACCCAAATAGCGAGAGAATTCCTGAAGAGTTTGCAAGTGTTCTTCCGACGTTATATCAATTATTTGTTCCTTATAATGCTAATACAGTAAACGATCCTGGATATGCCAGCCAGGTTAGTGAATCATTACGGACAGATATCCGGAGTTCGATTTCTGGCAAGTGTGAAGGTTTTTCTTTCATCAATAACTGCAATCTGTCTCTGAGGCACAAAATTTCAAAGGTTATTATTGCGGGGTTATTTACTTAGGGAAAAGTGTAGGAGGAGTATAAATCTAATCACTTGTCTTCATTTAACATAATTCCATTCCCATTTTCCATGGCGCGGTGTTTCACTTAGCCACACAAATAATTTACTTCATTTGTCTCGATTTTTTCCTTTCAAGTATGGTATGGATTCGGAATTAGTATAGGATATTGGGAATATAAAACATTATTTTTTTTACATAGAAGGAAATAAAAGAACAAAATAATCTGCAGTGTCGTAAAATTTATTTTACATTTCTGGCCTTGAATCCTATTTGATATCGAAGCAAAAGTAAAGGGGACGCGGAGGGATACATAGCTGAACTGTCAAGGTAATACACAGAAGATTGATAGTACGAGAACGGGTGACGTCGCGAGTGGACAAGAGCAGAGTGGAGAGTGCAAGTGGACACCTGGGACAGTCGAATACCAGACAGGTAGGGTAACAAAAGATTATGGTACACCGACACTTAATAGAAGCTTAAACACGTTTAAATACATGAATTACAAAAGGCCATTTGTGGTCTTACGGCTTATCACACCGTGCTGTACTGTGGCAAACGTTTCGTAACGTAACCGTGAAACTCGCTTTGTTCATTCTAACGGCAGAAAAGGAAATACTGGGAATTACTTAGAGGGGGAGTGAAACGAACCAGTCAAATAGGGTAGTGGTGACATGTTTCTTTCACAAACATATTATAATTAATTCTTGCTTGTACAGAAATATCGAAGCCGCACACGTTAATGAGAAAAGAGAAATCTAGACTCGGACATAACCTCGAAGATTCGTATCGTCGCAGAAAGTTTTGACTTACTAATATCAAATGCAGCACATTTTGTATGCAAGTTTTTCACTTTCAACTTCTTTCCAAAATGTTATCATTTGATCAGAAGGATGCATTATTAAACGACTATTGTCTTTTTAATTAATTGCTACTCTTAATGAACAACATATCTTTTTTTATCTAAGATTAAAATACAGGACTTGAATCTGAAATTCTTCTATTGGTTTAATTTCACTTTTCATTTGATTAGGGTATATATTTCTCGTACCTAGGTATCTGCCTTTCACGCATTGTAGTTATACAGGTGTACTATTCGGACACAGAACATATTTAAAACCGGTCGCCACGGGACCCTTTTCTTAATATCGACTGCTCTGATATCACGCTTGTAAAATCTGCTGTTGCAGCAAAGTCTATCCATGTATTTCAAAATCGTTTATCAAAACTATGATTTCCCCATATCTCATTTCACTTATTAATTCCTTTACTAACACTAACATATTCGGTCATCATGATAAACGTGAAATATGATGTGAGGCTAGATCAATCAAGATTTATGACGCCGGAAGGTTTTACTGGAAACAATAAATGTCATTTCCCTTTCTCGAGTTTTATTTTCTAAATACCAACGTCATAAACCGAAAGAACTCTCAGGTCTTTTCCTTAAGCATGTAACAACAAGTTTTATGATACTGAAGCCTATAGTTAAGTGATTTACGAACTGTACTGTTGTTGGTAGAGAAGTGGCCAACGTGGTCTGTAAGACTGTGCATTAAATTTGGGCTTCATATTGAAGTATGGTTTTAGAGACTGTGAGATCCAAAACCAGAATTCTGGACCACAATCTTGCATTCGCATCTTTTAATTTAATACATATTTATAGACCGACCGTGTTATCATTCTGTGTAATAGTATAACATAAACGAACAAAATGCATCTCTGTTAAAATAATATTTTAATTTTTACAATTTCTTCTACATGTTTCGAGCCCGAAGGTCCCTCTTCAGGAAGACCGTTGTACTTACATTTATGGTATAATTTGTCACAAGAAGACATTGTAAAAATTAAAATATTATTTCAAGAAGTTGTATCATGTTGGCTTATGTTATACGATTATGTTACAGTGCACGGTGCAAAAACATAAAAACAATGCTATCTGCATGGCATTTTTTATTTTCAATGTATGAAGTCCTAACTATGAGAAAGTTCTTGAAACGTAAACTGCATGCCCTGCGAGAGATCTCCCAATTTGGGTCACGTTTTAAGATAATCATAATGTTGTTCCGTTTTATCCAACAATTCTAATAGGTTTGTGATTAAGATTTCAAGAAGAGAACTAAGACAGACTTACATAGTCTCTATACGGTTTTCAGTGTTGTAAAGTAGCGTGTCAAGATAATGGCATTTAAAAGAGCCTCCAGAATAAGAAACTGATTTGATCTAGCATATAAATACAGTCGAATGACGTATATATCGTTGACGTTACATCTATCGTTTCTGAATTAAAGCCAGAAATACTCATATGTCTATATTTTGAGGCTCGGCTGTGGACCTCCTGACAGGTATGAATTTGTTAGTGTTCTGTCAATACCGAAATTAAAATATGGTGAGAGGCACGGATAGGTAAGACTTGTAATCGATGGTTTTCAGGTTCTTATCTCTCCTGGGGCGATGTCTGCTTTGATTGGGATTTTAAGACATTTTCCTCGAGTTAGTACCTCAACTCTACCTCTCACAACATTTCCTATCATAGCCTGTAGGCGTAAAACTAGTTATTTAGCAATGAGCCTACCGTCAACACGCAGTATAGAGATTGGCGAAGTTTCAAAACAAGCCACAAAGACTGATGGACGTGCCGATAAGAAATTAACCCTTGTCTTTAAATGAATTAATTGGAAGAAGTTTATACAGTAAAAAGCGTAGGACTGCTACAGAGGTCGAATTTATTTATGTTTTTCTATATGTTCGCCTGACGGTTTCATCTCCACAAGAATTCAAATCTAATCGATTAACTACGGTTTATAGGATCTACGACAAAACGTGTTAACAGAACTTAAGTTTGGTTCCTCTCTCTCCAATAAGATAAGCTAACATTTGATAAATTGAAGTTTAAATATGACTGTTGTTTGAGACGGAAATTGCTTCAATCGCACAATAGATTTGTACATAATATTACGTGCGACTCGGTTTAAGGCACAAAAATTTTTTTCTGAAGCATTTTCTGGTAATACTGCGGTGATTACGTCACAAGATGCTAGGAATCGCATTTTATGTTCTAGAGATTAGGACGAGCTTTGACCAACACTACTCTGTCTTTAATACCGGAATCGACGAATTATATTCGTAAGGTTTTGATGTTATTTGTGATGATATATATTTAGACCCAGATTACACTATTTCGCGTTACGTATGCAAAATTAGTACAATGAGACTTAGATTTAGTAACTGTTCCTTTTATATACTGAGTTATGAGCATTTGCTTCGTTATAACAAAGAAAACCAATAAACATTGGCCAGTTTGAATTTTCAAATAAATTACTGGTCACCGATCTTTTTCCTAGTATTCAAGGAAAAAATATATAACGTTCTTCTGTCTGCATATGATATCCCTCATTTGATCTATCTGCTGTGTTTCAAAGTTTATTTTACGGTTTTCATTAAGATCAAAATTTCCACATTAATTGTCGAGAAAACAACCTTCTTTTTTAGTACATATGGTATATGTGTCAAATAAATTTTTACAAGGTTTAGATTTGTCAAGAACTGCTGCTGATAAATAAATTTTTATGGCTGTTAAATTCTTGTGAACCAAATCCAGTCTCCCTGGCATAAGGCTTGCTTTAAATTTCTCGTTCCCGTCTTTGTTACCTCAGTATTCCTCTGAAGTTTTAAGTCGACAAGTTGGATTCTCATGAAGTATTTCCTCAGTTTAGTTTATTACACTTGTCTGTGTCAAGGATGATATGTGAATTGGCGTAATTAAATTTTGCCTGATTGATTTTCCTATCAGTCGGCGGAAATTCGAGCTAGATCTCATTTAATTTTGCTGCAAGTCAGTTTAACTTATGACTTGTGACGCTTTTTCAGAGTATTTTACAAAATCGCTTTCGATCTCTTGAAGAAATTTTCTAAGCTATGTATTGCCCATATGATATTCCAAAATAAACAAATTTCGATAAATTTTAAAAATCAACATTTTAAAATTTAGAATATCTATAATTAGAGTCAAAATTCACTTCCGAGTTGTACAGCCACAAGACATGAAGCGACTGGAGAATACTAGTTTAACCGCTTAATATGTTAGTTTCATTTATAAACCGAACAGCTATATATGCACGTTTGATGCTCGCAAAGCGGGACATATTTCAACATCAGTCAATACCGAGAGCACCAACACGTCGTCACAGATTACGAGGTGATGTCATAATCAGCAGATAATAGCCTCAACGGGGGTTCTTAACGCTATTTCATCCATTGACCCCTTTAAGATTCTGGTGGAAACTACAGATTCTTGTATTGTATGTATTTAAATACATACAATACATACAATAGGGATAATGAGCTTTATTGAAGTTAACAAACTCTCGTCTAGTCTAGACACCGTAAGTTACTTTGTTGCTTACTTTCACTGTTGAATGAAAAGCTAAATTTCAGTTAGATTAGTGTAGTGAAACCAATTAATGTCCTTCCTATCCTACATCACGGTCCCGCTGATACCTTTCCACAGACTCCCCAAAAGATCCGTGGACCCAAGACTAAGAATGAGTGGTCTAAAGTAACTAACTCTTATAAAGACAGAAGGGGATTCGATTTAAAAAGGCGTGATATTTACAATCACAAAATTTGATATCGAGAAAAGTTACAAACCGCATTCACTAAAGGTTGATTCATTTAGCCGTATCACGTATGCAGAATTAAAAGTCAATTACACAAATATCTAAGCGACAACAAAAAAGGCTGCATGAAAGAAGGCTTTAAAGTCAGATATGTTTAGGGACTTGGGCTGAAAAAAATAAGCAAATAAATTTGTCATTACCAAATAAGCAAATGTAAACATGGTGAAATCCTTAAAATATGTCAAAATTATTGATTGTAGCGTCAAGTACGTCGGTGGTTCTTTTGTTTCTTCCTTTCGTGTACTTCCTGGAGTTTATTACAGTTGGAACAAAAATATTAAAAGCACAACTTTGGTATCAAAATTTGCACCAAACACACAACCGACTAGAGCACTCATCGTTCACTCCACAACTAAACCTAAGCATCAGACAACACCTTGGAGAGATGAGAATGCTTCCATCTTTGTAAACCCAATAAACTGTGTGTATAGCCAATGTCACGTTCTGGACCTCCATAACCAAGTTACTTTTATATTATTGCATTTTGCCTACTCCACTCTTTATCCCTGTTCTGTAAGTCACAAACGGAAAAGTTTATTACTTGCCACAGAGTTAAAAACCCAGGACAGATATTCTTTGAATAGCTTTTTCGGAAAGAGAAATAAAAGACATTCTCCAAAACACAAACGACAAACACAAAAGGAATAATAAAATGAGTGGTAGGCCTGAAGGTCCTATAGAAGGTGGAGCTTAAGGATTTTACGTCTCTGCTGCAAAACGTAACAATATTGGTGCAGTTTTGTTGGACGAAACAAGCTTTTACTTAGTCTGTACCTCATGCAGTTAAGTACTTCTTGTTCCTTTTTCACGTTTACAAGCTATACTTCTCATTTATCTTCCTGCCGTAGCGCTTGTTCAATCAGAAGTAACCTCTTTATATTCAAAAACCATATTTTTAATATAAAGTTAAATGATTCTGAAAAATATTGAGTGCTATCACTAGTTCTTTGCCATCCTGTTCCAAATAGCCCTTATATGTAGTATATTAAAAGACGTGGTTGTTATTCCAGAAGGTAGAGTTTTCACTGGTAAAATGAATAGTGAACAATTAATTGAAGAACTTTGAAAGGAGGGGATTATTATGTACGGTTAATGTAATAAAAGTTGTATTTCCTTGAAGAAACTGAGGAAATCCACGAAAGCCCTAGGTCAGTATAGTTGGTTCTCCCATTTAGATTCGAAGAAGCGCTTCTCATATCCTGTCATTACTCTGTACCAGGCAGTAAATCGATTTTGTAGATACTGGTATTACGGTATTTGGCGGAGACAGTCGAAAATACCTCGCAGTGAAGCAACGAAGAAGTAACCATGTTTTGTGAGGTAATGTACCGTCGACAGTTGCCAACAATAATAGTTTTACACAGTGGATTTTCCCACCTAATTGAAAAAGAATTGTTTAAAATACGTGACACGCATACTAAGTGAAACAGCAATTTTACTTTTTTCTGAAGTGCTCCAGAATATGACTAAATTAATGTAGGGAATGGCTGAGGAAAGTTTGAATGAGGTGGGAAATTTTAAATTTTCCGTGGAGATTTTAAGGGCGTTTTATAATAAGAACGTAAACATCTTTTACCAAAATCAGATCTGAAATAAAAAGTGCTTCTGCTTCTATGCGTCCAAGATAGTCTGAGTGTGAGTCATATTGTGAAATTACGTACATGGCAAATTAAATCTTTCACAACAAAGAAAATTCGTGCATAAAATAAGAGGTAGTATATTTACTGAATTGAAATTTCTTGTCGAAATATTTTATTTAAAAAAGAAATCTCTTTTTCTTCCTTTGAGGTTACGCTAATAAACACGATTTATAATTGCTATCCTTGTCAAAGGATATCAACTGATAATTAAACCAACTCTGTACAGAATGCCGAGGTTACCCACCTAATTTTATATAATATCTGTAAAGAGTCGCCAGTCCAGAGGATTGTGATTAATACTGAGTGTTTGCATCAGGCCATCAATATCAGTGCAAGCAAAAAGGCCCCTTTCCATTTTAAAGAACTAAACTAGATCTTCGTGCATTTTACGATAAACTGAAATTCTGACATTTCCTTTCAGAAGGTTCCATTATTGCAGTCTTGAACGTAACAGTTCAGCCTTACTTTTATGTAAGCAGAGATCCCTAATTAGATGATTTAATTCCTCTTGTGTAATTCGATGGAATTCGTTACATTGAAGATCAGTAGTAAAATCAGCATCCGTAGATGTTGAAGGTTGAGGTGTCTTCTCCTGGTTTTTGGTAGGCTCCTCGTCTGAATCTAAAATATACTGCTGCGGTGGTACTGGAACAGGGAGGTCTTCAGTGTGAGGTACCAGTCGAATAGCAGAAGAAATATTAGGATAATTGACAGTCTTCTTTTTTTCTCTTGTAATTCCGTGCCGGAGCGGCGGAACTATACAAAAATAGTGTGACCACTCAGCAAACATCATTACTCACCGTCTGCGAGCGCAGTGCTGACACATGTATGCCTTCCCAGGTAACTATTTTACGCATTAAGCCACACTTCATGTATCATGACAACTAGAGTCAAGAATTGAATTCTAAGGCCATATTTAGTTACAGCACATTGAATTGAAGAGGAATCAACTATTTTGGTTACGGATACATTTTATGTGTTGACCAGTGTTATCATTTCATAACTGAAAGAAACAGTTCGCGGTCACCTGCTCCTCCTTCGTCTCTGCTCAGTTCTTCATCTTCTGTAGCCGCACTCTCCAAGAAGGTTAAGCGCATAAGTAATTTCTCTTTTCCATCCATTCCTATCCTGCGCTACTTGACTCCAATTAAAATTTTCCACCCTTCTTATGCGATTCTGTCCATCATCTTTCCACCTAGCCTTGGGTCTCACCTTAGGCAGTTTCCTGAGTCTGCTAATTTGTCGTGTGAAACTTTGAGATGCTCATTATCGGCGCTGCAGCCCAACGCGGACAATGGTCTACTCATTTTCGAGGTTTCTAGATCACACACAACGACGCACCTCTCTAAGTAGGACTCCTCTGAAAGATTAGCCCGACGAAGAGACCTCTACCTGACAACACACAACACTCACAATAGACAAATATCCAAGCCCCCGGGAGGTCTCGAACTCACAGTCTCAACAGGCGAGGGCCGCAGACCTACACCTGAGAGCTCTCGCCCACTGGGGCCTAATTATTGCGTATAATTTGTATAAAGCCTCTTCCTTACTTGCCTTGAATCTGCGGGTAATATTAGAAGGCAAGTGATATTTGTGTTTCTCAAGGGCCTAAATACGAGTACGAGTATTAAATTTATGGTCTTCTGGGATACGATGCGTGTCGTCTGGTAGGTAAGTACCGATGTTTAGGGGGAGACTTCAAATTGTTTCTTCATGACATAACTTATACGCGGAATGTCCATGCAATTTTAGAGTGTGTAAGCATAAAGTAATTAAATTTTGAGATAAATGTATTGCTTACATTGACAGAAGAGCAATGGGAAATGAGCTGCTATAAGTAGTCCTCTGTTGGGCTCCTAACATTTTGATAGTCCATATATTGCACCAAGTGTGAGAAAAATGGTAAATTTTATTAGGATTTTATTGCGGAAAATCAAAATTTCGTCTAGCGAAATTATCAAGTATATTTTCCAGTGAGTTACGCTGTTCATAAATAAATATATTTATTACATAGTCTGTCTGAAGACCTGTTCAAAACGAGTTCTGCACAAAGTGCGATCTAGTACTTCATTTTTCAGTCGCCAATATCCTTTCGTCTCCGTAAGGTCATCCGGTATCTGCTAACGTTTCTTCCTGAATTTTCCTTCATTTCTATTATTCCTCTTTATATTTCCTTCAGTAACGTGTTTTAGAAGGCAATTCCTACTTAAGACGCGACAAGTCAAGTTAGATCTCTTCCTCCTATCTCATGTAATATGTTCCTTTCCGCCTTGGATCTACGTAATATTTCTTAATTTTTCACACAATCAGTCCAAATTATTTTCTCCATCCTTCTCCAGCATCACGTTTTAAAACTTTCCAGTTTTTATGGTCTACTCTCTGTAGTGTCCAATTGAAGAAGTATACTAAGCGAATGCCTTTACCGTACAGAGCCTTAGAAAGTGAGTGTCTGAAATAGACGTCAGAAGTCCCTCACGTGTTACAATTGACTGCAACTGATATGTGTGTTTTTTTATTTTATTAATTCTTGCTTAACTCTAGCTGATTGGTAATAGAAAATTTCATGGACTCACGCTCATGCGATTGAAATTAAAGAATTTGAAATTAAAGGGAAAGAGTTTTTCCGTTGTTAGAACTATCATAAGCTTTTCAAAAACGAACCTGCTTCGTGCGTTTATTCCGATTAAGTCTGAAGTCCAGTGGTACTAAACTTTCATATCAGAAAATATAATAGATATTTTGGCTAGAATTGTACACACGTATGTTAGTTATATGGAGTTTTTATGATTATTTCTGGGTTTTAGAATCATAAGTGATTATTTAAAAATTCAAGTCAGTAGTACAATATGTTACGCAAAAAAATTTTGCCTGAATCCATGCATCGAAAATTACTGACTTCTGAAGAGCGATGCCATGACTCTGCTAGAGATCTAGGGACGTTTCACAGTAACAGACTGCCTCCATCCGTAGTGTCCATATGTACTGACAATGAAGGCAAATTTTTTTCTGAAAAGTCGGTGCATATCTACTGGACTATATGACGTCACATATATTACATAAATTTACATTTTTTCCACATTAAAAATTTTTACCCCTGCTACTAATACAAGAGCTAAATATTAGAGACCAAGATTTCAGTTTGATCTTAAAATTAAATTGTTTATAATATTTGAAATTTAAATTAAGGAGTGAAAAATCCTCTGCCATAAATATAAGAGCAGATTTTTTCTCGAACAATTTTATCTATATTCTTCCTATTTATTTAGGCATTATATGTTGTGGAAATTTAAGTGTTGGAAATTACAAGCGTGTAAGGAAAGCATGTTCATGTGTTAGTGGCATCTTTCTGTGTGCACGAGATAAACAATAGTATGTACTCTATAAAAGAAACCGATTGGCCGAGACAGTGCAGTCGGTGTAATGACTCGCTAGGTGCTGGATGGTCCGGGGATTGAATTCAGCAGAGGAGAGATTTTCCGCACTCCATCAGACCGGCCCTAGGACACACCCAGGCTCGTGTAAGCCTACAATGGGTACCAGGTCTCTTCCTCGGGGCTAAAATGGCACAAGCGTGGCGTTGAACACCGCCCCCCCCCAATTAGCGCCTTTATGGCCTAATATAGGATGAAATTTACGTTTATTTTGCAGGAGGAAAGAAACAACCTGAACTCTCCTTTACCACACACTATCGAACAGCTTTATTATTCCGCAGCACCTTATTCAGAATTTCTTCAGAAGTTAATATCAAAAATCTGAATCTCTTGGAATGGATTTTAAAAGAATATTACTTACGGGTTTGATATGGTTTCGGGACGGAAAGGTCAGTAAATCTCTTATATTGAACATATTTCATTCGTCTGACATCCGGCAAACCACAACAAAAGAGCACACATTCGACAAGGTCTGCACAAGCGGCCGCAGTTCTACTAAATGAGAAACAAAACATTTCCATTCCGTGTTCCGCGGTTTATTGCTTGCACGCTGCAAGAGTAACAAAATATAATAAAATCATTGTAGGGTGTTTCTACAACAACAGTATCATTGCATGTGGAATGTTAAAGCTTGACAATTGAGAAACGTGCATGTGTTAATTGAATACTGATAAGGAATTAAAAAATCCGAACCAAATCTAATTATTTCATCGAACCTTCACGGTGGGGGCGCGTTCTGAGATGAAACAGTCGAATTCCAGTAGGTTTTAGCGTATTACTAAGATGATGCTTTAAATTGTTACGCTTATAAACACTGGGGGATAGATGACTGAGTGAGTATGGGCATTGGTGGCTTGACAATGGCAGAGAAAAACATAAGCACCCTGAGGAAAATCTATTCCAGTGCCAGTCTCACATACGACTGCCCTAGGTTTAAATCCGAGCCCTCGGGTGAAGAAGTAGGTGGCCAACGCCCTGGCATGGCCAGAGTTACTATTGGATATTCCACATAAAACTTAGGTCTGCGGCTTCAATTTAAGTGCTCAGATATATTCTGATTGGCCAGAGAGCTGTCTGTGTAATTCTGCCAATTATTGAGAGGAATTATTGTTCAGACTTTTAAACGGAAGAGGCCATACAGCCTAATGTATAATATTTAAATTTTTTCTCTTAAGTTTATGTCGTGAATCAGTGGTTTCCAAACAACTGTTTTTCTCTTCAAGTGGCTGACATAAAGTACAGAATTAACGATGATTATATTGTTACTTGTGTTCGGAAAAAAGGAAGAAAGTGCTTCTGTAGATTCAAGTCTTTGGCACGTTACGCTGTGTCTACTGGCAAATAGTTACCAAAAATGTAGAGGTGTGTAAGCCATCAAAGCAGGCAAGCAGCCGAAAAACAGTCCTTGACCAGGAAGTTGAAGGCCAACGCTTTTTCGGGACGTTGGTAACTAGTTAGAAGTAACATTGACCATATGGTAAATGTTTAACGGTAGATTTTGCGTGACGTCCCAGAAGGATTGATCGTTCACCATCACCGTTGTAAGACACTAAATTCTCGTAAAGAAACTAAGACTTCGGGCTCACTAACTGGAAAGATTTCGGTCGGGAAGAATCGAGTCTGCCCACTGAGGTACTGCTGAGACTTTACCCGGTGTAATTGTCTGAGAGGATGCCCAAGCATTAAACACTTGGCTTTAAAAGAGTTAAACTATACGCTGTCACTCTCCATTTTCTCTTTGGAAATGTATAGAAATAACCCCCACACATGCTACAAAATTAATACCTTACCGCCGAGATCAGTAATGGGTGAATTTCTAATTACACTCACTATCCATGAGACGAACTTCACAAGGTCAACTCTGCTTTTCTTCAATTAACAGACTAATTTCTCAGGGCGAAACATTTTAGGGATATTATTTATTTCACTTCTTATTTAGAGTCTGTTAAAATCAAATTAACATCAACTGCGTTTGTAAGTTCAGTTCTTATCCCACAGTGTAATTATTTTCTACCATAAAAATCGGCTAATTTATGAGGCAAAAAGGCATTATTTCCGTGAGATCCATACAAAGCAAATTTCTACACTCGGTGGGCAGAAACTCACTTTCACTTTTTAAAATATTAAACTTGATGGTACTTGAAGTAACAACTCGAATTTAAATGTTTAAAAGAGAGGAAGGGGTCCTTGGGTTTTTTTATATGAAATGTGTACAAATAGCTTATGCTTTAAATTTATTTCTCCGTTTAATTATTCAGATCTTTAACGAGTCAACACAGACGAAAAATAGTGAAGGTATTGCTTATGTCAAGTTTATTCCTCTTTTAAAACTGGAAATGAAACTCATACCTATGGAGTTGGAGTAGTGCTATTAAATTAAATGTTTCTTCATAAACCTTGAAGAGGAAAATATACTTTCTTGGACGTTACGCCGTAACGAATGGTAAATTGTTATCTGGATAAATAGAATCTCTAACATCTAGACTGTGATAAATGAAAGTTCACGACTGTACTGATGTTGTACCGGTTATCACGATGTCTTTTATTAGGTATATTTACAGACATAGTTATCGACGGGTGCAAATTGTGATATCGTCTGGAAAAATAACGGATGCTCCAGATAAACAGTCTGACTTTACAACGGAGTTTCTTCAAGTATCTTGAGTGAAACAGACTGAAATTTCACAGAAATGAAAAAAGTTAGGATTATGTATGTAGAAAAATAGGAAACACATCCTCTACTCAGTAAAATTTGGGTCTCATTGGAATAAAAATAATTATATTTCATAGAAATGAAAAACTGTTAGGACTACAGATGTAGAAAAATAAGAAACACATATCGTCTACTCAATAAATTTTGGGTCTGATTGGAATCAAAATAATTAAATAAATATAAAGAAAGGCGACATAAACTGCTCTGTACGAGCACTTATTAATATTTGAATGTGTTTAGATCGCTGTCAGTTTAAAGGCTTTGTGTTTTCAAAGTACTGCTTTATTCCTAGCTAAAGAGGCTATAAGAATTTTTACCTTCATGTGAAGCTCAAAATGTTTTAGAAAATCCCTTCTGTTCTTCCGGTAGATATGAGTATCTCTGGATTATCTTCTAATGCCAAATACTTTACCCGCAACAGATAATTTAGTGTCATTAAGCAACAGTGGACTGAAGCGGTACAGAGAACTGCACTTTATCGTCATTAAATTTAACGATAAAAAAACCAGTGGATTTGTGTGTGTGAAATGCATTTCGTCGAAATAAAATTGTTCTTACTTGATAAGTAGGTTTGCATGAACATTAATATTTCGCTATTTCAGAATACCTAGCAGACTCTATAGCAATGCCATCCTCCGCAGAATACTATGCAATATTCATATATATATATATATATATTTGAAAGTTGTTCTATGTACTCTGGTGATTATAATGTCACAATTTGTTTTATGGCGTGTAGCCTACCTATCCGATAGAAGTTTAAAACGAACTATAGGTGCCTTGTGTCTGTTGAAGTAATAAACGTAATTATTTCAGTGAAATAAAATTTTTTAATCACATGCTTGTTCCGTGTTTTCACATTTATCTGCCATTATGGGACCTCGATTTTGGGTGTAGAAAAGAGAATAATAATAGGATATCATATAAGAGAGAAGATTTTGCTTTATTTTTAGGTAAATTTCTCATTTATATGCAATAGTAATATATATATATAAATTTATCCGCTCTAAAATATTCAAAATAAAATTTGTCATATGTATATGCACATACGTGGATAAAGTTCCAGTTCTGGAATGTGCATTAATAACCATGATCTGTTAATGAAATAATAATTCCGAATTATTTAAAAAAAAACTCTTGATGGAAGTACGCACATCAGTTCGTATGGACGGAAAGATTATAGTTCATAGTTGTCATATCAGGCACACGTTGCATTTCCGGAAAGATTGTTTATGGGAAAAAGTGTGAAACATAAGTATTCTATTGAAATAAGAACGGGTAATATTTGAGACACCATAAGGCAGTGAAAAGTACAGTAATTTCATGAATCAAGCAACTGTTAGACGTGATGGGTGGCTAGTAGGGTTTCGGGAAACTTTCTAACTCCGTCTTTAAAATGAAGTAACAATTCATAACAATCATTAATATTTTGCTCTGCTACAGATTTTAATACCTATGAATGATAATGGCTTGAAATAAAACCGAAACGCGCAGCACGTGTTGGACACTAACAGCACGTTTAAATGTACGGTTAGTTGTGACTGATTGTTGTATCATGTCTATTTCAAGTTGTCCTTAATGACTAGATTCAGGTTGCAGTAGTGACTGTCAGTCGATAGGAAAGATTTTCTGAAAGAATGGCATTCGAAGATCCGTCATATTCATCAGCAGAATTCCTACTCTGACCTAATCCATTTTTAGACGCGTCCGCAAAATTGTGAAAAAAAAATGAATGAGAAATATATCAGACAAATTTTTAGAGACAATCAAAACGCACAATTTATTATGAATATTTTTTTCCCCCAAATTATGCTGTTTAGGAGAAAATGCTTAAAAGTGTGATAGATTCAAACACACCCTAGATGGCAATATGGCGCATGCGCTTTGAATGTTAGATGGCTAAGGCACGAAAACAACCACACGCTCAGAATATGTGATACTGTTGCTTTTCCAAAGCAAACATCGTTACGCGAAAGCGCTTCAATGCTACATTATACGTACGCTGCTTTTCTTGTATTATTTATTGAAATTTAATGGCTTGAATATGAATCTTGGTCCTTTGAACTTTGTGGAATGAGTGATTACTTGTAATTCAAGATGTGTTTCAGTGATTATGTCAGCAAATGGTTCGTCTGATGTAATTGTACACGTTTTGAAATTATCTGAAATAATGTTCTTTCAAGCTTAGAGTAATTTTTGTTGATCAGATCAATATGGAATTCATTATTTAGTTTTAATTCCATCTATACGATAAACCCACAGAATTTAATGGTCTTTTGCTCATAGACAAAACAAATTACTGCTTCGTGAACAACAGAACAAAAGACACATAACAAGTCAAAATTTTAGTTTTCATAAACTATTCTACGTTTCCTAAATTTAGAGCCATTTATAAAACTACCGTATCCGATACTCATATTTTACAAATGCGTATTAATTTCACTAGCGAATTATGTATCATATATATATATATATATATATATATATATATATAAATGATCCCATATTTTACACAGCAAACAATCTGCTTCATAAATTTACCAGAAACAGCGTATCTATTAAATACCTTAAACATGAAATTCATCCAGACTGAAAATTACGTAACTAATGTAGGAAAGAGTCTGAAGTAGCGAAAATTCTAGAAAACCATCTTTCCTTTATTGCTGTACCGTATTCACCCACATACGTTGTATGTATGTAAGTATGTACTATGTGTGTATTATGTATGTATGTATGTATGTATGTATGTATTATGTGTGTATTATATATGTGTGTATGTATGTGTGTATGCATGTATGTTTGTATGTATGTATGTTATTTCTCTTCTCTAATCCTGCGAGTAAAACATGCAGCCGCAAAAGAATTTCTACTCCCTTTCTCCAAGATTATTCTCTCGTTCATACTGAATCAATTGAATCTGAAATAGAAATTACAGTTAGAAAATCACAGTACACTCTAAATACAGTGAATTTTTAGTATATTTTATTTACAGCATAGGGTAACATACGTATAAGAACATGATTATTTCCAGTTGCACTTTTGTTATTTAAGAATTTTAACTTTATTCAAAACATGTCAATTTTTTAAACAAATATTTATATTACAGCTAAATATTATTAATTTATGTAGAAATTTTAGAGCATTGAAATGAAATGAAAAGCTTCTTCAAATGTTTTAAAAACTTATCTACGTGAGATTCCATAGATCTCGTGTAGGTGAATGTTAAGGTCACGGGCTTCTGAATTGGAGACCCTGCACGCAGGTTGATAAGGCCAGCACTTCGGAGAAATTTGCTACCGATATTTACAAGGTAAGTTAAGTGTGTCTTGCTAAAGAAGGAGGCAGCAGATACGTTTGCAAAGTTAATGGAGGATATCCAGCTGTGTTACAAAAAACAAATTTAACAAAGTTACGTTATAGTTCCGTCAAACACGACCAAGTTTTATTCAAAATGACTGCACGTTTCCGTCTATAAGGCCATCATACCTTCCTTTAAAAAGTTTTTATAATGTTGGCCTGATTATGGTGTTTTTAGACTGAAACATATAATCTTCTTGAAAAAACTTGGTTGTGTTTGACGGAAATATAACGGATGGTTTTTAAGTTTTTATTTGAACAATCTTTGTCCATCTGAAGCTCTACTTGGCCCCATAGAACAAAGTGGATTTCAGATGTTAGTCACATTGGATGTGAACAAGAGCCTTAAAATATAAGTCACCTGTGTTCAAAAGGCACCACTACAACCTGAGTGGATATTTCTTAGTTTGTTTTGTAGGCTGTGACTTGGGTATTCTAAATTCCATAAGTGGAATGAAAGTCCGCAAAATGCGTGCCGACGCATTTTGCGATAAAAGCAATGCTCTCTAATATAATTTACTCTTGGTTAATTAGGGGTATTTGACTGATTGACAATACTGTGTATAACTGTGACCAAATTTGACCTTTCTGTTTTCGTCCTGTTGAACTTCGCGAATTCCAAGAGGTGACCACTTTACATTCTAATACTGGGATCAGTTCATCCGAAGCTCTTGTCCTTGGAGAGGAGTCTCCCCCAACCCATCTGATATGGCACCATGAAATAGAGAAAATTGTCCTAAATTATGTAGTTTATAGTGACAATATGTGCTAAACACAACATGTAGCCTAATTCAAAATTGTGATTTATGAGCTAAACATTAATTAAACTCACACGATATTAATACCTGGAACGACAGAAAGACAGAACCCAAGAATGATCTGGTACTTAGACACCGGAAGGTAGTAGACAGATTAAGACTACATTCGGCTTAGGCTACGAGTAGTTACTAGATTTAGGAATAGATATCCTTAGTAACTTCAATTGCTTTCCCCTTTGAAATAATTTTTTAATCTGAATTGCTTATGGGCTTGGGGATTCTCTGGATACTGAAATTGTAAAGTACGAAACAAGGAGTGTAATAAGAAAAGATTTTGTGGCGCTGTTTAATGCAACTCAATAATTTTCTTCTAAAAACTTAATAGGAAGAGCATAAGCCTTCTGTAATGAAAGTCGATGTTCTTAATGACCTGAATAACACAGCGTGAATCTTAGTGAGACAAATAGAAGTAGCTCCACGATTTGAGTTTTAATCAACATTTATTTTGCTTGAAGTAACGTTTTCTGCAAAAGACTGTACAGAGCCCAGTAATCTCCTCGTATAATGGTCGTCGTTTTAGCAGAGTTATGAATACAAAACCTGCTTAATGAAATACACTATATTTCTGCTTGAAAACTACGTTCTGTTAAATAAATAATTTTCTCTTTCAAGAAGACAGAAAGAATTTTCATGTGAGTATTATTCAGTGCAATATTATTATTATTATTATTCCAACTTTGTTTTCAATTTCGTGACATACGTCCTTAATTTTGTTGGCCTTGAATGAAGGATGATGCAAGTTTCTGGAAAGAAGGCCTATTAGAATTGCAACAATTTATACGGTTTTCTTTCTCAGATAACCACCAAACACCACTCATTATGGATGCATATTACAATTACTGCTTTGAAAGGGATGTCAAAGTGGTGGGAGTTATAAAACAAAGGGTGGGTTAAGATTTTTTAAAAAATATTTCTCATATCCAACTCCACATGATTTAATAAAGTTACAGGTTTTTTTTTGCTCTTGTGCATGCTCCTCCCTTATAGAATTCATGAAGCCGCAGACGAAACCCTCTTAACTCCATTCGATGTAAGAAATGTTTAATGGCTTTAACACAGCCCACCACTTGAAATATATATGGCCCTAGGGAGGAAGTGTGTGTGTGTGTGTGTGTGTGTGTGTGTTAAAATTCACAACAGTGGGGTGAGTTCTTGCTTTCAAAACTTAAACATCTAAATGGAAGAACAGAAAGAAACCCATGTGGTTGGGCAACATTCACGCTCTTCTAAATGCATGACGGTTACAGGCAGTCATCCCTCCTTTTTTGTTTTCTCCCCGTCATTTTTAGGACTTCAGGACTGTATCTCTGCATTGGGATAATTTAAGACGCAAGAGATGACGTTAGAATGGTAACTATTCCCAGAAAGCTATAAAAGGGTCATTTTGACTGATGGAAATTTTTTGAACTGTCAGGTTAGACGTCGCACAAATGCCGACTTACAGACTTATTTTAAGTTTTGTGTCATATGACACCGTCATAACTTTTTACTAGAGGGGAAGTTGAGAACCTGCCACCAAACGAAGAATATAATATATGAATAGAGTGAGGTGTCCATATATATCGCACATATTTACTTGTTTCTTATTTGTGTGCAGCTCGTTTAACGACGCCATCAGTAAATCAGAATGTACAATGTCGAAAGTTAGGGCAGTTAATGAATTATGATTAGGAAGATACGTGGGAGAAAGAGGTGAACTTGCCTTCATGCACAGTACTGGGGAGTACATTTGTGTTTCCACTCTTCACTCAATTATTATACCAACCACTGCACATATATAAATTTATAAAATTTACACATTAAAACATTAAAAACGCTCCGAAATATTTCGGTCCTAGGACCTTCATCAGGGAGCTATATCGTCTTTGCTAAAGTTACACTATTAAAAGTCATTAAAAGTTCTGTGTTTCGTTGCGTTGCAACGAAACACAGAACGTACATCCGTAGCAGGACACTCTTCGCAACACAACACAACACAGCATGCTGCCACAATACCCAACTGGAATGGTGAAATTAATGTGACTTTTAATAGTGTAACTTTAGCAAGGACGATATAGCTCCCTGATGATGGTCCTAGGACCGAAACATGTCGGAGCGTTTTTAATGTTTTAATGTGTAAATTTTATAAAT